>JAABUZ0100001325.1_pt1 | contig 48116 bp, 47 predicted proteins | sample 5562091 | NCBI WGS metagenome assembly JAABUZ01 (sample SAMN12813069, study PRJNA571459) | rock metagenome | isolation source: Antarctica rocks | place: Antarctica: Victoria Land, Linnaeus Terrace sud | collected 2015-12-21 | reverse complement strand
TGGACGGCCTGGTATCGGCACATCACCCTGGCCCTGCTGGCCCATGCCTACCTGGAAGTCACCCGCCTGCATGTCACAGGCGGAAAAAAGGGGGACCAGAAGACGACCTGATCCCGCTGACACTGCCTGAGGTCCGGCGTCTGCTGCTCACCGTGACCGAACCACCGGAGCAGTGTGGCTTCCACCTGTCCTGGTCAACCTTTCGACGTCGCCATCAGGCATCTGCCCACCGCTGCCACGCGGCGCGTCGATCCGGGCGGGAACCATCCACGAGCGATGCTCCTCCACTCCAGCTGCTGTCCTCCGGCGAGTCCACCCTCACCGACGAGCAATGGGCGCGCATCCCACCGCTCCTTCCGCCCCAGAAGCCACCGACCGGGCGACCGGCGCACGATCACCGCACCATCTTGGCCGGTATCTTCTGGGTGATCCGCACGGGTGCCTCCTGGCGGGAACTTCCCACGCAGTTCGGTCCGTGGCAGACGATCCATACCCGCTACCAACGCTGGCGCACAACTGGCATCTGGCAGCAGATCCTCAATGCCCTCGATCACCAGGATACAGCCGATGGCCCATAACTGTCACTGTAGTATTAGTGCTCTATTCCTCAATGGGGGTAAGAATAGGTGTTAGGCTGGTGGTCAAAGGAGACAATCATGCCGAAGCTGTTGCTCGCCCGCCCCCCGCTTGATGCAAAGGAAGAGCACCGGATCCGCAGGCTGGCAGGGAGTCGTCACGCGCCAGCCGACTGGATCCTGCGTGCCAAGATGATTGTCGGCAGCTGGGAGCGCAAGCGGACCACCACGATTGCCACGAAGCTGCGTTGCCATCCGTAAACCGTCCGTGAACGGATCATCCGCTTCAACGCAGAGGGCCTCGATGGCCTGGGTGATCGACCAGGGGCAGGACGGAAACCTCGACTCACCGAGCAGGAGCGAGGGACGATCATTGCGCTGGCTCGGTCCATTCCACCGGGTAGGGCCGAGCGGATGGGCGACGAGCTCGGTGCCTGCGAGCCAGAGAAGGACGCGCAGTGGAGTCTGGATGCGCTGGCTCGGGCGGCGCACGACAAGGGCATCCAGGTGGAGCGGAGCCAGATTCGGCGGATCCTGCTCAAGGAAGGAATCCGGTGGCGGCATCCGCGGAGTTGGGCGCAGAGCACCGACCCGGAGTTTGTCCCAAAAGGGCGAGGATCGTCTCTCTCTACACCGACCCGCCAGAGGGAGCGACGGTCCTCTCCGTCGACGAGCTTGGTCCCGTGAGTCCTCGCACCTTTCCACCGGCACCCGGCTGGTCGGCCGATGGTCACCGGATCAAAGCGCCCTTGGACTATGGCCGTGGTCCCGACAAGGTGTGGGTGTATGGGGCGTTACGCATTCGAGACGGTCAGAGCCTCACCCAGACCGCCGCCTCCCGCAACACCGCTGGCTTCAAGGCGCTCCTCGATGCGCTGGATCAGGACAACCCGACCGGCGACCTCTACCTGATCGCGGACAACCTTGCCAGCCATTCCAGTGGTCCCATCCAGGAGTGGCTGGCCGCCCATCCCCGGGTGCACATCGAACCAACCCCCAAAGGTGCCTGCTGGCTCAATCTCATCGAAGGATGGTGGCGGATCTTTCGGCGGAATGCCTTTGCGGGGCAAAGCTTCGCCGACCATACCGAGATCGAGACGGCGACGACGATTGCGACCCACCAACTGAACCATCGCGCCAAGCCCTGGGTCTGGGGACGACCGCCTCGTCCCCATCGGCAGCTCCGTCGCCGTTTTGTTTACTCGCTTTGAGGAATAGAGCACTAGTCGCCCTTGCTCCAAAGCCTCGATGGATCTGGAATCTTCACGCCATGCTGGTGTGACCCGTAGGACACCAGACCTCGATCTCGAAGCTGTCCGAGAAACGTGGTTACCTTCGCTCGGTTCAGGCCGGTGAGGTGACCAAGCTCGTCGTGCGTAAACCATACCATGTGGTCCTCATTTCGCGCTGCCAGTCGTCCGAGTATCCGGGTGAATCGCGTCTGAGCATCATAGAACACGAAGTCCAGGAGGACTTCGCTCACTGCGTGGAGATGGCGATTTGTCTGCTCTTCCACGAGCCGCCGCACGGCAGGAGAGGTGCGTTTCACCGCCTTGAACTGTTTCTCGTGAAGTCGGTATATGATGGTTGGGCCACTCATGGCCTGAGCGTGCGTGCTCTCGCTCAGAGCCGGTGGCAGATCGACGAACGAGAACAGGTCGTCGGCATGAAGCAAGAGCCCGATGAATTCCTTACCCCGTGGGGAGACGGCAGTTATCCCGACTAGACCGGCAGCGATCACGAAGAACGGCTGCCCCTCTTCTCCCGGTCCGACAATTTCCTCGTGTCGACGATACAGATGCCAGCGCGAAGCACGCGCCAGCGCTTCGAGGTCTGCCTTCGCTATGTCACGGAAGAGTTCAAGCTGGCGCAACAGTGATATTGTCAGTTTCCCACTACGGCGGTTACCCCGAATCTCGCGCTCAATGTCCATCGACCTCCATTTAACCTTCGCTCTGAGCTCACTCCTATTTCACGCCCGTAGCCGATGAGGTTGCCGTGCAGTGGTGAGCGACAACGAGGAGGAAGTTCTCGGTAGGAACACATCCGAGAGCACCCCGCCTCACTACGGGGTTGCCTTTTTCATGGTTCGGTGCACTCCCTGACCCAGTGTGGATCAATCAAGGAAAATTTTGGTAGGGGAATTCGTCAGGAATTAAAGGGGTACATGGTCCTGGTCCCTGTTTTCCCGTGTCGTCGACGTAGGGCAATTCGCCCCCTGTACCTCAAGCGCGGGTTCCCACCGGCCGGTTCACCGCGGCAAACAATGCCGCGATCACGGCCAGGCCGAGAAAGAGCAGGGCATGTTTAATGTGGTGACCCAGGGGCGAGCCCCCCACGAAATACACGATGGCGATGATGATACAGACCACCACTGCCGTGATCCCCAGTGCAAAGAACATCGATCGATTGGTATTCAAAGCCAGGCTCCAGAATCAGGTGATTGAGAGCAGAAGTATGCTCACGGCGCCGGCCGCGACACAGTAATACGCAAAGGGATACAGCTTCCCGTCGTCGAAGTATCGCATGAGAAAGCGCACCGCGAAGTAGGCGGCGATGCCCGCCAGGACCATCCCAACAATGGCCTGTCCCAGCACCGAGCGTCCGCTTCGGTCAAACAATTGTGGAATCTCCAGCAATCCCGCAGCCGCGATGATCGGCGTGGCCAGCAGAAAGGTGTAACGCGCCGAGGCCTCGTGGGTGAGTCCGGCGGCCAGCCCGGCCACCATGGTGATTCCCGAACGCGAGATACCCGGGATCAGCGCGCCGATCTGGGCAAAGCCCACAATCGCGGCGTCACGCCAACTCACTTGGGTGATGTCACGAAAGCGACCCCCTCCCGGATGGGCCAGCGCCACCGAGCCGCCATCGGCGGTACGGGCGGCGGTACCCACCGCTGCCGCGCGTCCCGCGGCCTGGCGCTGCAGCAGCCGTTCGCCCACGAACATAATCGCGCCGTTCACAATGAGGAAGGCAGCGGCCGTGTACGGGGAGCCAAAGAGCGAGCGTAAGGGGTGCTCCAACACGAAGCCAACCAGGCCGGCCGGTATCGTGCCCAAAATCACCATCCAGGCGAGCCGGTCATCATCCTCCTGGCCGATCTGACCGTTACGGACGCTGCGCGCAAACGCGTTCACCACGCCGATCCATTCCTCACGGAAGTAGATCAGCAGGGCCACAGCGGTGCCCAGGTGCAGGGCGACCAGAAAGGCCAGCCACTGCTTGCTCTTCTCGTCGATGCCCCAGTGCAGCAGTCTGGGTATCAGGACAGCATGCCCCAAGCTGCTCACCGGGAACAGCTCGGAGATGCCCTGCAGAATCGCAATGATGGTGGCGTGAAGGTAGGTCATACACTCCGCTCAGGTCGAGATAACTCGCTATTGTACGCGAGACACGCGCCGCTCCTCCGGTTCGCCGAACGGAGCGGGCCGCTGCGTCCATGACGTGATGGCTCGGTTAGAGTCAGATATTCCGGTCACACGTTTAGATCAGACCCTGGTCCCGACCCAGGACAACCGCCTGGGTGCGGTTGGCGGCGTGCAGCTTGGCCATGATATTGGAGACATGGTTTTTGACCGTGCCCTCGGCCAGATAGAGTCTGGTCGCGATCTCGCGATTACTAGCCCCCTCAGCAAGGAGATCCAACACGTTGCGCTCTCGTTCGGTCAGCTCTTCGTCGGCAGGACGGCTTGATCTACGGCCGAATTCGGCGAGCAGTTTGCTGGCGACCTGGGGTTGGATAAACGACTCGCCGGAGTGGACGCGGCGGATGGTATCGATCAGCTCCGGCGCCGGCACGTCCTTGAGCAGATACCCCATAGCTCCCGCTTTGACTGCGTCAAAGACATACTCTTCGTAGTCGAAGGTGGTGAGCACGATCACACGCGTCTGGGGACAGGCCACAGAGACCAGCGCTGTCGCTTCCACACCATTGCGGCGCGGCATCTGAACGTCCATGAGGACGATGTCGGGCTGCAGGCGCATCGCCTCCTGGACCGCGCCCTCACCGTTGGACGCCTCTCCCACCACCTCCAGGCCAGGCTCGAGGTCGAGGATAGTGCGCAGGGCCTGGCGAAGAAGGGTCTGATCCTCAGCCAGCAGGATGCGGATGTCCGGCACCGATCTGCTCCTTTACGGGGATGGTAGCGTGCACGACGGTACCGCCGCCTGAAGGCGGCCGGGGGGAGTCTGAAACCGATTGATCGCCGTCTGAAACCGGCTGGCCGAAGTTTGAAACCGGCTGGCCGAAGTTTGAAACCGGCTGGCCGGATTTGCTGAGTGGCGCCACAGTGAGGGTTCCTCCCAGCGCCTCCACCCGTTCGCGCATGCCCGTGATCCCGTAATGCCCTCCCTCAGGCTGGGGAACGGCCGCGAGACCGATGCCGTCGTCCACGACCTCGAGACGGACCAGGTGGTCTTGCAACTTGAGACGAACTTGGACGTGCTGCGCCATGGCATGCTTGGCCACGTTGGCCAGCGCCTCCTGTACCACGCGATACAGTGCATCGTGAACGGGCCGATCGAGCAGGTCCATCTCTCTGGGCGCTGCGATCGTGACCGCGACATGTGCCGCGCGCTCAAGTTCGGCGCCCAACTCCAGCAGCGCCACGCTAAACGGCTGGTCCGCCAGAGCTGGCGGCCTCAATCCGGCCAGTGAGGTGCGGAGATCTGCCATGGTAGACCGCGCCAACGCTTTGGTTTCTTCCCATTCAGCCGCGGCCCGCCCAGGATCCACCGTTTGCAGACGCTGCGCTGCCTCGATCTTGATGGCGATCAACACCAAGGCGTGGCCGAGGCTATCGTGCATCTCACGTGCTAGCCGATTCCGCTAGCGCAGCGCGGCCAGTTCAATCTCTCGGGCATGACTAACACGCAGCTCCTGGTGGGCTTCCTGCAATTGGGCATGCGCTTCCCGCAGCTCGCCGATCAGCCGGTCGCGCTGCACCCGCTGCTTTATGACGGCAGCCAGCGTGTAGACGATGGCGACGGTGGACACAAGTGACAGCAGATTGGCGGCAGTCGCAGACCGTGTTGCAGACCCCGGGACGCCTACCGTGTGGAGAAAAAGAAACCCCAGGAGCGCGACCGGGATGATGCCTGTCCACCCGTCTATCGCGAACGCGATCAGGCCGATGTCGGCAAATGTCAGCGCTACGAATTCTCCGTGCAGGAGGACCAGTGATACCGTGAGCGCGACACCCAGACCCACCAGATTATGGGCACGCCCGAGGTCCAGCGTGCTACTGCGTCTGTAGCGTCGCGCAGCCCGTAGCCGCATCATGTACAGGAACCACCACGCGTTCGCCAGCATGAGCACAGCAGTCAGCAGGCCGTTCCAGCTATGGACCACGAAAGGCTCGTCGCTGACCGTCTGGATCGCTCCGAGCACGAAGATGCCCGCGATTATAGCCTGCCAGAACCAGCCGACCGCACTGAACCAACGCTCGTCGGACATGTTCTTCGCCGTGCGATGCATCGTGCCGCGCCTCAGGTATCTTCGGTCTGGGGATGCGACTGGCCCTCCCCATGGGGAAGGGCTGGTGCAACCCGAGCAGGAGCTTTCTTCATCCTCTCATGTCCCGGTGAAGTGGAAGGTGCGTCGCGCGATGGCGATACAAATTACTCCGTAAACGACGAGAGCGGTGATGTCGGGCACCACCTGAGAGAAACTCTGGTCGAAGATCATCAGTCCATTGAAGCCCTGCATGGCCCATCCGTTCACTGTGAACTTGGCAAGATTCTGCATCCAGGCGGGCTCGATGGAGATGGGCCATCATGATCCACCCAGGGCGGAGAAGCTGAGAACAATCAGCATGGTGACGGGGCGCACCTGGCGTTCCGATTTGATGAAGGACACGAGGATGAGCCCCAGCCCGGTGGCGGCGAAGCTGGTGGCGATCACCAGCAGTGCCAGGGCCGGAATAGACGAGCCGAGATTGAGGTGGAACAGGAGCGCTCCAGCTGTGAATAGAACGGTAATCTGCACCAGCGACTGGAGGAACTGCGCCAGCAGCTTCCCTCCCAGGAGAACATGCGGCGGCAGCGGGGCAATCAACAGCCGCTTGAAGGTCCCGGACTCCTTCTCTTCCAGGATCGCTCTGGCACCTCCCATGATGCCGAACAGCGCGAACATCAGAGCGTATCCCGGCACGGCGTTGTCTGCCGCGCTGATCTTGCGCCCCGTGGCAGTGACGGTATGCACCGCGACGGGAGGCGCCTCCTGGAGCCGCGTGGTTGCCTGGAGGGCAATCTGCTGTGCCGCGGCAGGATCGGCCCTGCCGGTCGCGTGACGCTCGATCTGTGCCACTTTCTGTGCCGTTTCGGCCTGGTAGGCGAAACTCTGCACCACTGCCTGCACGGTGTCGCGGGCCACCTGCGCGCTCGTGCTGGTATTGTTGGACGCGGCGTAGAAGGTGACGCCTGCCCCTGAGTACCGTTGTTGCAGGGCTGCTGAGAAGCCTGCTGGAATGATCAGCGCACCGACTTGATCGCCGTCGCGCACAGCTTTCTTCAGCGAGCTTTGGTCGGTGCGCATCTGCACGGTAAGCGAGGGCGCACGACGGAGCGCGGCGACTAACGCTTGCGCCCCTGGTCCTCCATCATGGTCGACGACAGGCAGCGCTGCCGTGACCTTCGATCCCGCATCGAACGCGTTGCCCAGAACCGAGCCCAGGAGCCCTACGAGCAGGAGCGGCACCACAAACATCATGATCAGCGCCGCTCGGTCTTTTGATAGCTGTCGCAGGTCCTTGCCCGCAACGTCCCATACTTTCCCAATCATCGTTCTATTCCTGTCTCAGTCTCTGAGCCGCTTCCCGGTTAGTTGGATGAACAGTTGTTCGAGGCCACGTGGCCGCTCCAGGACGATTTCTTCAACACGCAAGCGCAGCAACTCTTCCAGCGTCCCCATGGCAACGATCCGGCCGTCGTCCATGATGGCGATCCGGTCGCACAGCTGCTCCGCCTCTTCCATGTCGTGCGTGGTGTAGAGAATGGTCGTACCCGCTGCTCGCAGCTCCCGGATGATGTCGAAGATCTTCTCCCGTGACTGCGGATCGACACCCACGGTCGGCTCATCGAGCATGAGGAACCGGGGCCGATGGACGATGCCGAGTGCCAGATTGAAGCGCCGTTTCATGCCTCCGGAGAATCCACGCACCGGCTCGCCGGCCCGGTCGAGCAGTTCAACCTGGCCCAGGATCTCGCGCCCCCGCTCGGCACGTAGCCGGCGTGGGAGATCGTAGATACGAGCGAAGAAGTCGAGGTTTTCCAGCGCGGTCAGATCCTCGTAGAGGGCCAGCTCTTGGGGCACGAAGCCCACCAGCCGTTTGACCTCCAGACCTCGTGATGAGAGTCTTCCGTCAATCAGGATCTCTCCGCTGTCGGGGGGAAGATAGGTACTGAGCATGTTGACGGTGGTGCTCTTGCCCGCACCGTTCGGCCCGAGCAGTCCGAAGATCTCCTCGCGCCGAATGTCGAAGCTGATCCCGTCCACGGCAGTACGGTCGCCAAATCGCTTGGTCACGCCACGAACCATGACCAGAGTTTCGGTGCTCGGGTCGGCGCGAGCCTCAGTCTCCATAACCGCTGAGTCGTTCTTCACTTTGGTGTTCTCCTGTTCTGCTGGAGTGGATGCCCTGCGCGGTTGCTTTCACCCTTTCAGCGTATGGAGAAACCAGGCCGGTTCGACAGTGAAGAATTGCCGAAAATGACCCGTGACGAAAGTCATGGTGCGAAGATGCAATCTGGTGTAACGAATCGGGATAAAGCTCGAGCATGAGCGAGCCAATGCACCCAGTCCGCCGTACAGCGACGCGGACCCGTATTACGACGACTGCTCCAAAGGTGGAACGGCCGACAAGAGCAGAACTATCGCGCAGACCGGCAAGACCGCCGGTGATTTCTTGAACGCTAAAGCAATCACCTGGGGCTGGTTTCAGGGTGGATTCGATGACTGCACAACCAAACACGTCGATATCGCGTACGACCAGTCGGTCGGTATCAACCCGGCGACCGATCCGAACACGACCGGGGACTACAATCCGCATCACCAGCCGTTCCAGTACTTTGACCAAACCGCCAATCCGCATCATTTGCGACCCGGCAGCACCGCTGCCATCGGCCAAACCGACCAGGCGAACCACCAGTACGACATGAATGACTTCTGGGCGACCGCCGATGCGGGGAACATGCCTGCCGTCGCCTTCCTCAAGGCGCCGAACTATCAGGACGGCCACGCCGGCTACTCGGATCCGCTGGATGAGCAGAGCTACATAGTATCGACCATCAACCACCTCGAGCGCCTGCCCTCCTGGAACAGCACGGCGGTGATCATCAATTATGACGACTCGGATGGCTGGTATGACCATGTCATGGGGCCGATCGTCAGTCACTCCAACACGAATCTGGACGTGAACTGCGGCTCGGGCAGCACCGGACCCGCTGCCCGCTGCGGCTAGGGCCCGCGGTTACCGTACATCGTGATCTCTCCCTGGGCCCGGACCAATTATGTGGATCATACGCTGACCGACCAGTCCTCCACTATTCTCTATCCGGGCGTACAACTTTTCGCTGAGGGGACGAAACGGCTGCCGCGCAAAGACAGCTTTAAATGGTAACGCGAAAAACTCGCTGATGCGAAAGGCCAGCTCCAGGCTCGGGTTGTACTCCCCGCGCTCCAGATAGCCCACGGTCTGATAGTTGATCCCCAATGCCTCGGCCAACTGCTGGCGTGACAACCCGCGCTCTGCCCGCAGCACCGGCAGCCGGTTATGAATCACCGGCTCGGCACCAGAAGAGGGTGATTGCCCTTTAATCTTTCTCATAGACATGTTGTTGTAGCAATACAACAGAAAGTCAAGAAGAATAATAACAGTTTATTGCTTGGCTGCCCCCGCAAAGGGAAAGTCGTATCGGTCCACCATCTCGGCGGGTACCAGGGTCCCGATCCCTTCGACCGTTCCCGTGATCGGTTCCCAAATGGACTGACAGAGGGCGACAACCGTGGCCAGTGCCGCTGGCTCTGGCCCGACAACGAGCGTGCAATGCGGAACCCAACGATCCGGCAGCAGATGATCGTGCTTCATGGGCGCCAGGCCGGGGCTGGCGAACCACTCGGCAAGGGCACGATGCACCGCAAGTAATCGCTGGTTCACGGTGGGCGCCAGAAACACCACGCCGGCATCCGGGAACACGCCCAGGTGATTGAGCTTGACAGAAAATGGTGCGACGCTGAGCGCGAAGTCTGCCAGCGTCGCGCGATAACGCTCCGCGCGGTCTACCTCGTACCCCGCCAGGGTAATATGTGGTCGATGTCCGGTGAGGCCGGCAACTTTAATGCCGGTGGATGCGATTCGTTGCCAGAGATCGCGCACTGCCTGTTCGGTTGCCGGGTCAAACCGCAAGGTGAAGTAGACCGTTTCCAGGAGGGCTCTCCCATTGGTGCAGGTTGTCTCAGGATACCGGTTACCGCTCGTTTCCCCGCTTGAAGTTTCCGGTTGCTTTAGCCAGGAGCAACTTCGTCTGTTGCTGGTCGGCCCCTGCCAGCCGAGCGATCAGCCTCTCGGCCTCCCTACCGGCAATGGTTGCCACGCACTTCCCGTTCCAGGCCACGAAGAGCCGCTGGTCTTTGCTCATCGAGTACGAGAACGGTTGGTCCTCAAGTCGGTTGCGTTGGTCTCGTGGCACGGTAGTGAGCGTGCTCCGTTCTGCGCCCTATCAATTGCTTGGCTGCTACCCTTCTCTATGATGCATAGCCGTGGGGGCAATGACAAGCTGTTGCTGGTCGATGCATCAAGGGCGGATGAGATGGAGCAAAAGAAAGGGAACTTGGTGAGCATTGCTCGCCAAGTTCCCTGCTGATATTGAACTGGGCGGTGACGGGATTCGCGTCGTCAGCGACCGAGGTCACCGCTGTCTGGTCTGCGTGGAGCTAACGCACCGGCTGCCACCAATGCGCGCCATCGCGAGCCACTGACTCAAGCCACAGGTGGTGGCTGGCCGCACGTCCCATCGCTACGCGATAGGACATCATGCCGGGATGGGAGACGATGAGCGCACGATTGAGCCTTTCCTTCGCTGAGCCGTGCTGCAGGTAGACGTTGAACCCGGCCAGCGCCGCGCTCTGGGATACGTGCCAACGCACCGTGATCTCAGAGTGTGTCCGGTCGACATGGGCTGAGGTGACTCGAGCGTAGGTCGGTCCTCCTGATGTGACGCCACCGCTGGTGACGGTCCCGGTCGGGCTGAGATTGGCGTCCAGGCACTCGGGGGTGTTTACCGTTACCGCGCCCGTGAAAGTGACATTTCTATCGATCGTAAAGGTCTGGCCGGCCACAGTGATCGAGCCCTGCGTGAGCGTGCTTGCCTGGGTGTAGGCGGAGACTGTGCCGCAGACGTGGGCTGTCGCAGTCCCTCCCACATTTGCCGATGCGGTGCCGCTATGGATCACACCGGAAGCGTCGACGTTGGCGTTCAAGCAGACGCTGGCGCCGGCAATCAATAGCGCGTTACCCTGCAGCACTGTACCGGCTGCGATGGTGTACGGGAGGCCATTGATGTTAATGTTGCCCGGTGCGGAGGCTGTGGCCGCGGTGTACGACACGAGCGTGCCGCACACGTTCATGTTGACCGTCGGTCCACCAGAAGTAAGACCTCCACCGGTGATGCTGCCGGTTGGGCTGAGATTCGCGTCGAGGCAGCCCGGTGTGTTGACTGTGACGGTCCCGGTCAGAGTGGTATTGGGGTTGATAGCAAAGGTCTGACCGCCAATGGTGATTGATCCCGGCGTGGCCAGGCCTGCTGCAGTGTAAGCGGAGACGGTGCCACAGATATGAACCGTCGCAGTCGCTCCTGCATTCGCCGACGCAGTGCCGCTATGGATCAGACCGGAAGCATCCACGTTCGCGTTCAAGCACACGTTGGCGCCGGTCGTCAGTAGCGCGCTGCCCTGAAGTATTGTATTTGCGGCAATGGTATAGGGTAGGCCATTGATGTTGATGCTGCCAGGTGCGGAGGCGGTAGCCGCGGTGTACGAGACAAGCGTGCCACACACGGTCGTGTTGACCGTGGGTCCACCAGAGGTGAGGCCACCAGCGGTGATGCTGCCGGTTGGGCTGAGATTGGCGTCGAGACAGCCCGGTGTGTTGACTGTGACGGTCCCGGTCAGAGTGGTATTGGGGTTGATAGCAAAGGTCTGACCGCCAATGGTGATCGACCCCGGCGTGAGTACACCAGCCGCGGAGTACGCGGTCACGGTGCCACAGATATGAACCGTCGCAGTCACTCCTGCACTAGCTGAAGCAGTGCCGCTATGGATCAGACCGGAAGCGTCGACGTTGGCATTCAAGCAGACGTTGGCGCCGGTCGTCAACACTTCGCTACCCTGCAGCAGCGTGTTGACTGCGATGGTGTAGGGCAGGCCGTTGATGTTGATGCTGCCAGGTGCGGAGGCGGTAGCCGCGGTGTACGAGACAAGCGTGCCACACACGGTCGTGTTGACCGTGGGGCCACCAGAGCCAGAGGTGAGGCCACCAGCGGTGATGCTGCCGGTTGGGCTGAGATTGGCGTCGAGACAGCCCGGTGTGTTCAACGTGACAGTACCTGCGAGGGTTGTATTAGGATTGATTGCAAAGGTCTGACCGCCAATGGTGATCGACCCCGGCGTGAGTACACCAGCCGCGGAGTACGCGGTCACGGTGCCACAGACGTGGACTGATGCAGTCACTCCTGCACTAGCTGAAGCAGTGCCGCTGTGGATCAGACCGGAAGCATCCACGTTAGCGTTCAAGCACACGTTGGCGCCGGTCGTCAGTAGCGCGCTGCCCTGAAGTATTGTATTTGCGGCAATGGTATAGGGTAGGCCATTGATGTTGATGCTGCCGGGTGCGGAGGCGGTGGCTGCAGTGTAGGAAACGAGCGTGCCACACACGTTGATGTTCACCGTGGGTCCACCAGAGCCAGAGGTGAGGCCGCCGGCGGTGATGCTGCCGGTCGGGCTGAGATTCGCGTCCAGACAGCCCGGTGTGTTGACTGTGACGGTCCCTGCCAGGGTTGTATTAGGACTGATTGCAAAGGTTTGGCCGCCTATGATGATCGTCCCTGGCGTGAGTACACCAGCCGCCGTGTAAGCGGAGACGGTGCCACAGACGTGAACCGTTGCTGTCGCTCCTGCATTGGCCGTGACGGTGCCGTTGCTGAGCAGACCGGATGCATCGACGTTGCCGTTCAAGCACACGTTGGCGCCGACGAGTAGCAGTGCGCTGCCCTGTAGCACCGTGTTGGCTGCGATGGTGTAGGGGAGGCCGCTGATCGTCACGGCGCCTGGCAGCAACACGGTGGCCGCAGTATACGACGTCACGGTGCCGCATACATTGACGGTAACGGTGGGAGGTGGCGTTGCCGCCTCAGCGTGGCGGGTTACTTGGGGCACCAAGGACAGTGTGAGTAGAGTCGCCAGAATGGTGGCCCGCAAAAAAGCACGAAGTTGGGAAGTCATGAAATGCACTCCTGAGCTGATCCCAGAACGAACGGGGTCGGAGCCGGCTAGGCAGTTTACCGGCATATACGGCGAAGAGCAGTTCAATCAGTTGACCAGGTTTCTGTACTCGTTTACCATGAAATTGCCTCCTTTCGAGAGGGGTATGCCGTGGCCAAAGGACTGCAATCTATGAGGCCACGGCATTTTGTTGCGCTGGCCGCGCACATTGGTGCTGTGATCGCGGCTGGCGCACGTGCGTTACCAGAATTGCTAGTGAGTTCTACAGTCGTAGTAAACCACTTTGACGATAAACAGGGTACAGGCACAGGTCACCTATTAATTAAGGAATTTGTCCCCTCCAGTGTTGAGTTCGGTTGAGTTTGCTGGACAGGATAGAGACTGCGAAGATTAGTCCTGGCGTCGTAGGCTGTAAACGACTAGGTGATGGCACGTTGCTGCGGTCCCGCTTGGCCTCCAGCGCCACCATCTGCCCTTGGCGCAGGGATTGTCGCCCTTTATCGTGCTGAGGATGACGTGGTCGCGTTCCAGCTCCTCACGATTGAAGAGCGTCTCTCTGCAGGTTTGGCAGATGTTCCCTTGGTTGCCGGCCCGTTTCTAGACCTCTGAATCGCTAAACGCCGAGGGCTAAGATGGGCAGTACATTTGTCGGCGCGTGCGCGAAGGGGAGACTCACAGCCTTAATTGATGAGGCTTCCGGGTATCAATACGAACGTCGCAGACCGTACCTGCTGCTTTCTAGTCCGGGGGTGTCTGTGCCCTCAGCCGCTCTCGGAAGGCCGACACATCACCGGTCACAATAAACGCCGCCCGTTCCGCGATATTGGTGATGCGATCCGCCATGCGCTCGATGTTGTGGGCCACCCATAAGAGGTAGGTGCCGCCCCGCACGGTGCTGGTATCGACGATCATCTCGGCGATCAACCGGCGGAACACTTGCTCATAGAGTTCGTCGATCTCGTCATCGCGGCTCCAGACCGCTCCCGCCGTCTCGAGGTCGCGCTGCTCAAAGGCCTGAAGCGCCTCCTGGAGAAGCGTTTGCGTGATGTGGGCCATGGTTTGCAGATCGTTGAGCGGCATCAGGTCCGGCTCAGCGGCCATGCGTAGCGTTAGCTTGGCGATGCCCTCACAGTAATCGCCGATACGTTCCAGTTCGGTCGCCACGGTGAGGATGGCCGCCACGGTGCGCAGATCGCCGGCCAGCGGCTGCTGCGTGGCGATCAACAGCAGCGCCTGCTTTTCGATCTCATACCGTTGGTCATCGATATGACTGTTCGCCTCGATCAGACTCTGCGCCTTGCCGGCGTCGCGCTCTTCCAGTGCCGTAATGCAGGCGCCGATAGCGTCCGCCACCAGGGCGCCCATGTCGATTACCTGCTGATCGAGCTGCTTGAGTAGAGCAAGATAGTGCTCACGCGTCATCGTTTTTCCTCGGGCCGTTATCAAACGTATAGCCCACGCCATAGACGGTACGAATAAGCTCGGGAGCTGCCGCGTCGCGTTCAATCTTCATGCGCAGCCGGCGAATATGGACGTCGACCGTGCGCGGATCGCCGTAATAGTCGGTTCCCCAGACCTTCTCAAGCAACTGCCGGCGTGAGAAGATGATTCCGTGATTCCTTGCCAGGTACAGCAGCAGATCGAATTCCTTGGGCAGCAAATGTACGGGTGTCTGGTGTGCTCGCACGCTGCGCGAATCTGGCTCGATCTGGATCTCGGCAAAGGTCAAACGAAGATCGGGCTCACCCGGGCCGCTCAACTCGACCCGGCGTAGGGTGGCGCGGATACGGGCCAGCAACTCTCGTAGGCTGAAGGGCTTCACGATGAAGTCATCGGCCCCCAGCTCCAGCCCCAGCACCTTGTCCACCTCGTCGTCCAGTGCCGTCAGCATGATAATGGGCACTGGCGATGAGGCACGCACCGCGCGGCACACATCAAAACCATCCATCTCCGGCAGCATCACGTCCAGCAGCAGGAGATCTGGGTGTTGATTGCGGGCCATGATGATCGCTTGGGGGCCGGTGCGGGCCACAGCGGGCACGTAGCCCTCCTGGCGCAGGTTATATACCAGCGTCTCGGCCAGGCTTCGGTCGTCTTCGATCACTAGAATGCGGGCGGCGTCGGCCATCTTATCCAAACCGGCCGGTGATATAGTCCTCGGTGCGCTTGTCGGCCGGCTTGCTGAAGATCTGCGCGGTCTCGCCAAACTCGATCAGCTCCCCCACGTAGTCGGATCCCGCAAGCATAAAAGCGGTATGGTCGGCCACCCGGGCTGCTTGCTGTAGATTGTGCGTCACGATCACCACCGTATACTCACCCTTGAGATCGGTGATCAATTCCTCGATCTTGTAGGAGGCAATGGGGTCGAGCGCAGAGGATGGCTCGTCCATCAAAATGACGCCGGGCTTCATCGCCAGGGCCCGGGCGATGCAGAGCCGTTGTTGCTGACCTCCGGAGAGGCCCGTGGCCCCATCCTTTAGACGATCCTTTACCTCGTCCCAGAGCGCGCTCTGGCGCAGGCTCTCCTCCACCAGCCGGTCCATGTCTGCCTTCTTGCGGACGCGACCGTTCAGTTTCGGTCCAGAGGCCACGTTGTCGTAGATCGACATGGTCGGGAAGGGGTTGGGTCGCTGGAACACCATGCCGATGCCGGCTCGCACTGTTACTGGATCGATGCCGCGATCGTATACGTTCTGATCGCCGACCCACATGTCGCCGCCGACTCGAGCACCCGGTATGACCTCGTGCATGCGGTTAATCGACCGCAAGAAGGTGGATTTACCACACCCGGACGGTCCCATGATGGCGGTCACCTTATTCGGCTCGATCTTCATCGAGATATCGCGAATGGCCAACCGCTTGCCATACCAGGCGGAGACGTCTTCCGCTCTTACGGCTTCACCCACGTTCTTTTCCTTATTTATGTGATGCCGGGCACGCCGGCCCGTCCGATGGAATGGGCGCATTGTGAGGCGACATCTGGATGCGCTCTATGCTTTGCCCACGCGGGCGCTCATGCGCGAGGTGAGCATCCGGGCCGAAAGATTCAGAACGAGAACCAGGCAGAACAAGGTGAAGGCTCCCGCCCACGCCTGGCGATGCCAGTCATCTGATGGTGAAGAGGCGTATTTCCAGATTTGCTGTGGCAGCGAACCCATCAAGCCGTTGGGCGAATATTGCAGACTGTCGTTGCCTACCGCGGTAAACAACAGCGGCGCAGTTTCGCCGGCTACGCGGGAGATGCCGAGCATCACGGCGGTGACGATACCGGTGGTCGCGGCCGGCAGAATAATGCGGACCATGGTCTTCCACTCGGGAATGCCAAGCGCCAGGCCGGCTTCGCGCACCGCCTCCGGTACCAGTCGGATCGATTCCTCCGTGGCACGAGCTACCGTGGGGAACATGAGGAGTGCCAGGGCAACCGCGCCGGCATAGGCCGAGAAGTGACCCATGGGAACCACCACCAGCGCGTAGGCCACGATACCCGCGATGATCGAGGGTGTACCCGCGACCACGTCGGCCACAAAGCGCACGGTGCGCGTAAACATTCCCGCCCTGGACCGTGCCAGGTAGATGCCGCTCAAGAGACCCATGGGTAGGCCGATGCACGACGCCAGCGCCACCAACTCCAGCGTGCCGGCGATGGCATTGGCCATCCCCGAATTGTTCCCGTATGCCTGCTGCGTGAAAAAGTTGAGGTTGACTGAGGAGCCGCCCTGGGCCAGTACATAGCCCAGCATGGCGCCCAGTGGTATCAGGGCCAGTAGTAACGAGCCGGCCGCCAGGCCCGTGCCCAAATGGTTCATTGTTTTGCGCGAGCGATAGCGTCCAGTGAATTGAGCGAGAGGAACTGAACTCATGCGCTATACCTCCGCGTCACGCTCCATATCAGGAGGCGAGCCGCCGCATTGATAAGAACAGTCAAGACCAACAGGATCAGGCCGATCTCCATCAGCGCGGACAGATACAGGTCGCCGGTCGCCTCCTGAAACTGGGTGACCAGGGTGGCGGGCATGGTGGTGCCCAGATTGAAAAGCGAAGCATTGATCGTCAAGGTGTTGCCGATGACCATCTGGACCGCCATGGTCTCCCCGATAGCTCGACCTAACGCCAGGATTAGTGAGCCGATAATGCCGGAGCGAGCATAGGGGATCACCACTCTCCAGGTAGTCTCCCACCGCGTGGCGCCCAGCGCCAACATCGCCTCACGCTGCGCGTTGGGCACGGCAGCAAGCACATCACGGCTAATCGAGGCAATGGTGGGCAAGATCATAATGGCAAGAATCAAGCTGGCTGTAAAGACTCCCAGACCGATCGGATAGCCGGAGAAGAGGGGAGTATTACCGAAGTGGTTGACGAAAAAAGGCTGAATGTAATCGCGCACCAACGGCACCAGCACAAACAGCGCCCAGAGACCATAGGCGATGCTGGGCACGGCGCCGAGCAACTCGACCAGGAAGCCAAGGGAGCGTCGAATACGCCGCGGCGCCATCTCTGTCAAAAATATAGCGACCAGTATGCCCACGGCGCCGGCCAACAGCAGAGCGACCAACGACGTGTAGAGGGTTCCCAGGAGGGCCGGCCTGGCTCCATAGATGTTTCGAACCGGATCCCAGGTGTCTCGCGTTAAAAATGACAGACCAAAGGTACCTACCGATTGCCATGACTGCTTCACCAGCACGCTCAGCATAAGCAACAGCGTCAGGATCACCAACGCAGCGAAGGCAGTGGTTACCAATCGAAACGCACGGTCGCCCGGGTTGAGTGCGATCGAGAGTGCGTGCGGCGCACGGCGCGGCCCCCGGATCGCCTGCTCTTGCTCCGCCAGCACATTGAGACCATCCGGTCGCCGGCTGGTAGAGGCAGGCTGGGTGAAGGTAGATGGTGGTACCGCCATGCTGTTTAAATTTGTGGACTTCCATGCATCCAAGTCTGCCGTGCCTCTCTGCCCGTGTGCAGGCGGGAAATAACCCATTCCTCAGGCTTCAGTCTAGGCAGGCGATTGTTTCCAAATTGTTACGGACCTGTGACGGTTCGGTTAATTCGACCGCGTACACGCATGACTTACCCGGATGAGCCGTAACGCATTGTTAAAGAGGCTGTAACAATGCTGTAACGCCCGGATTATCAGAATAGAGGTGTCAAGAACAGGTTTTGAGTGTAGTAAGGAGCTTTTGATTTGATGAAACGGTTTTTCCTATCCAGCATGGTCACCGCGGTTGCCGCGAGTCTCTTGTTCTCTCCCGCGTTGGCCGATACGTCTCTGACCGGAATTGGATCGTCCTTTGACGCGCCATTCTTCGCCAAGGCGTTCCCTGCCTATGGCCACGGGGTCTCAGTAAACTATCAGCCGAATGGAAGCGGCGCCGGCATTCAGGCGTTTATCGCCAAGACTGTTGACTTTGGCGCGAGCGATGTGCCGATGGATCCGACCTCCGACCTAAAGAAGGCTAGAGCTGCCGGTGGCGCTGTCGAGCAGATCCCAGTGGTGTTGGGCGGTGTCTCGATTGCCTATAACGTGCCGGGCGTGAAGACCGGCCTGCATCTGACTTCCGACGTCGTGGGCAACATTTTTCTGGGTCTGGTTACCAAATGGAACGATCCCACGATCAAGAAGCTCAACCCCAAGGTGAAGCTGCCGGATTTGCAGGTCACCGTGGTTCACCGCTCCGACGCGAGCGGCACCAGTTACATTTTCACTGACTACCTCACGAGAATCAGCTCGGTGTGGGGTGGCAAGGTCGGCACCGGCAAATCTGTTGCCTGGCCGGTTGGCGTGGGCGGCAACCACAATGACGGCGTGGCCGGTCTGATTCAGCAAACTCCCGGGGCTGTGGGATACGTCGAGCTGGCGTATGTGCTTCAAAACCACATGAAACAGGCGCTCCTGCGCAACCGCTCCAGTCAGTATGTAGGCCCGACGTTGAAGTCAGTTTCCGCCGCTGCTGCTGCTTTTCCCCATGTCAGCGCGACGAATTACAGCATCGTCAACGCCAAAGGAAAGACGGCCTACCCCATCGTGGGGTATAGCTGGGTACTGATCTACAAACATCAGGCCGATGCGGCTCGCGGCAGAGCCCTTGCCGGTCTCATGAAGTGGCTAGTTACCACCGGTCAGAAGTACTCCAAGCAGCTAGACTATGCGCCGCTGCCCAAGAACATTACGAATCTGGCGCTGTCCGCCATCAAGGGGATCCGTTAAAGCAAGCGCCCTTGTTCGCTTCCCCCAATCCTCGGTGCAGGGCCGGACTCATGTCTGGCCCTGCATCATAATGGCTCATGCCGCTCATCACACTGATCCATGGCTAAAATCCTGGTGGTTGAGGACGACCGTAGCCTTCGAGAAGCCCTCTCGTATAATCTGCGTCGCGAGGATCACATCCCGGTTACCGCGGAAGATGCGCCCACCGGCGTGGTTGCTGCTCGGCGCGAGAATCCCGATCTCATCATCCTGGATCTGATGTTGCCGGGAGGGAGTGGTCTGGATGTCTGCCGGACTATCCGCACCTTCAGCCAGGCGCCCATCATCATCCTCACCGCTCGTGATGACGACATCGACCGGATTCTCGGCCTGGAGATCGGCGCCGACGACTATGTGACTAAACCGTTTTCGCTTCGTGAGCTGCTGGCCCGGGTCAAAGCCAATCTGCGTCGAGTCGAGATGGACCAGGGAAGCAGCGACGGCGAGTCGCTTACTCATCATGACTTGATCGTGGACGTATTGAGCCGGCAGGTGCGGGCGGGCCCCAATGCGGTGGAACTGCAACCAAAAGAGTTCGATCTCCTGGTCTATCTCATGCGGCATCCCGGCACGGTGCTCACTCGCGAGCGGCTGCTGGCCACGGTTTGGGGGCACGACTTCGTGGGCAAGCGGACCGTCGATGTGCATGTGCGTCGGGTTCGCGCCAAGTTAGAAGAGGCCGGCACTCCCGACCTGATTCGGACGGTCCACGGCGTCGGCTATGCCTTCGAGCGGGAGGAGCGGGCAGAGGTCGGGCCTGAGGTTCGCGCGGACTCGCCATGAGCCGGTCGCGATGAAGAATATCGACCGAAGAGTTCGACGTGGACGAATTGAGGACTCGAATACCGCCGACCTGCTGCAGGCCATAGCGGACGACGAGGAGTTGCGCTCGCTCGACTTTCGAGCGGTTCTCGATCAGTTCGCCGATGCCGATCAGCGTGGACTCCTGGTCATCAACCGGCGGCGTGTAGTGATCGGCCTGAACGCGGCGGCCCGCGCTATGCTGGACTTTAACGGAACAATCCCGGTGGCCGCGAACCAGGTGGTCCAGGATATCTACTTCGATTTTGCGGTCGGTGATGCGGTGCATGATCGCCGGCCCGTGTGGCATGAATCGTACGCACCCGCGCCCGATCGACTGCTCCGCTTTCAGGTGACGCCAATCATTGTCCGAAGCGGCGAACCGACGCTGCTGCTGGCTACCGTGGAGGATATCACCCGCCTACGCTATCTCGAAACCGTACGTCGCGACTTCGTGGCCAATGTGTCTCACGAACTGCGCACACCCATCGCCTCCATCAACCTCCTGGTAGAAACTCTTCAGCGGGGAGCCATGACCGATCCCCAGGCGGGCCCTCACTTCTTGCATCGCATCGAGGTCGAAACCCAGGCCATGGCTCGCCTGGTCGAAGAGCTACTGGAGCTATCTCGCCTGGAGACCGGTGTCCTCAGCCTGCGCCTGGACAGTGTCAATCTCGAGGAATTGCTCCAGGAGGTAATTAACCGACTGGCGCCCACCGCCAACGAGAAGTCGATCGCCGTTGAGCTGGACCTACAGGAGTCATTGCCGCCGGCGCGCGCCGATTTGAAACGGATTGAGCAGGTCCTAATGAACCTGGTGCACAATGCCATCAAATTTACGCCGGCCGGGGGGCAGGTGCTCTTGCGCGCTCGCCGACAAGGACGGGGTATCCATGTCGAGGTCGCCGACACCGGCATGGGACTGGACGCGGACGATGCCGCTCGGGTCTTTGAACGTTTCTATAAGGTGGATAAAGGTCGCAATCGTGCGGAGGGTGCGGGCCTGGGCCTGGCAATCGCCAAGCATTTGCTTGAGTTACACGGCAGCCATCTGGAGGTGGTCAGCGACGTGGGCCGAGGATCGCGCTTTTCCTTTGCGCTGCCTAGCGTTGAATAGAGGCGCCTGGCGCTATCTCCTCCTGCTATGGCTGGCCGCCAATGCCCTGCGCCTGACCCTGCTGGCTGTGCCTCCTCTATTGCCTGCCATTCATCGCGATTTGCGTCTCAGCGAAACGCTCGTCGGCATACTCTCAGGTCTTCCGGTCTTGCTGCTCGCGGTCGCCTCGGTGTTTGGATCGCTGGTCATCGCCCACCTGGGCGCGCGCCGTGCGCTGTTGCTAGGACTCGCGCTGGTCGCTGCGGCGGGCGCATGTCGGGGTGTGGGTAGTACGCCAGCAGTCCTATTTGCCATGACCTTTGCCATGGGCCTGGGCGTGGCGGTATCGCAGCCGGCCATGCCGGCACTGGTGCGTCAGTGGTTCCCGAACCGCATCGGTCAAGCCACCGCGGTGATGTCCAACGGATTCCTCATCGGAGAGATCGTGGCTGCCGCGCTGACCGTGCCGCTCATTTTGCCGCTGGTGGGTGGCAGTTGGCAGGCGGCATTTGCTGCCTGGTCCGTGCCGGTGGCACTCACCGCCGGCGCGCTTTTCCTGGTGACAGCAGATGGATCGTCGGCCCCAGAGGAGGGTTCCATGCGCTGGTGGCCCGACTGGCGGAACGGCCAAACGTGGAGGTTGGGACTGGCGCTCGGCTGCGCCTCCGCGGCCTACTTTGGATCCAACGCCTTCCTGCCGGATTATCTTCGAGCTACCCACCATGCCGCCTATACCGGTGCTGCCCTTACCAGCCTCAACCTGAGCCAGTTGCCCGCCTCGCTGGTCGCCGCGGTGGTACCGAGGCGTGTCATCGCTCGCCGTTGGCCGTTCATCGTGGTGGGAGTCCTGATGCTGGTGGCCGGCATCGGGTTTGGCATGGGCGGCATCTGGGTCGTCGTCTGGGCAGCCGTGATGGGTTTTGGGACGGCCGCCGTCTTTGTGCTTACCCTGGCCTTGCCGCCCCTGCTGGCCTCTGTGGGAGATGTGCACCGACTCAGCGCCGCTATTTTTACCTTGACCTATGCCTGTCCCTTTATCGCATCCCTTCTCGGTGGCGTCCTGTGGGATGCCACCGGTGCTCCCCTCAGCGCCTTTTTACCCCTTGCGGCCGCCGGCGTGTTGCTGGCGTTGTTGGTCCTCCGCCTCGATTTATCCACAGCCCGGAAGCGCCTGCTCGCATCGGCATAGGGGCCGGCGGGCTTATTTCATCCACTTGTAACTCTCAGTTAAGAAAGCGGCGTAAGAAAGGCACGGCACGTGCGTAGTACAGAGTGAGCACCGAAATAGGGCCGCTGGTCAGGTGCTCAAACCCATCGAGGAGGAAGCAAGTGAAACAGAGATCCAAGCGTCAATCGTCCGTGTCATTCCTGCTGGCAGCAGTACTGGTAGCCGTCGCCGTGTTGGCGCCGTCGGCCCGGAGCGCGTATGCTGCAACAGCACTCTCGCTCTCGCGCACTGTCGCGCCGCCGGGTGGACGGGTCGATGTGTCTGGCCACGGATTCCACCCCAACGATACGGTATTCGTTGTTGCCAGGTTTTCCGTTGCCGGCAATGCCCAGGAACTCCAGGCCTTTGCTGTGGTCAGCGGCAATGGTACCTTTAGCGCAGCGTTTGCCGTGCCGGAGAACGCTGCTGCGGGTATGAGCCAGATATCGGCGATTGACTCGCACAACGACATCGCGTCGACCGACTTGACCGTTCTGCCGCTGGCTTATGTTCAAGCCAACAAGACCGGCAATACCATTTACGTGCCTGCCGACGAGATGTTCGCGGTACGCGGCGTTGGCTTCCAGCCCGGTGAGCGGGTCGACGTTTCGGCGGTGTTCCCGCTGTACAGCGGTGGAACTGCTCAGGCTCAGGGGGCGGTCAGCGCCAATGTTGGCGGCGCGTTCTCGCAGTTGGTACTGCGTGTGCCCGCCGGCGCCAAGGCTCAGGCAGCTACGCTGACCGCTCGCGGCGCCACCAGTGGGCGGATCGGCCGATCTCGAATCTTTGCCGTCTACCGCTCGACCATTACGGTCGCTCCCCTGGCCATTCGGCCCGGCGGCTCGACCACAGTCAGTGGGCAGAACTTTGTGCCAAACTCACAGGTTACCCTCTCGGTGACTATCGCGCGTAACGGGTCGACCAGCATCACCTCGAATAAAACGGTGGGCGTTGCCGCTAACGGCTCGTTCGGTGCGCCGATCGCCCTGCCAAACAATGTCACCCTGGGCACCTACACCATCTACGCTCGGGACTCCGCCAATGGGGCACATCCCTCGGCCAAGGTCGACGTGACGGTCCATCAGATTATCAGTGCCGTACCAGGATCGGTGCTGCCCGGTCAGACGGTTGTCGTCTCGGGCTCAGGCTATTCGTATTTCAGCTCGGTAAACGTTCACGCCACGGTTCCCTTGAACACTGGCGGCACGCGTGGCATCGGCGGTTCGGTGTCCACCAATGGCCAGGGCGCCTTCACGGCCAGGCTCTCCGTGCCGGGGGCGGCGGCGAGCAGCTCCGTCACCGTCACCGCCGGCGGCGCTCATGGGCAAGCCAGCACTCGCTTCCGGGTGACCCGTCCGGCGCCTCCCAAGCCGCGTCCCACCTCGACTCCACTGCCGACGCCCACTGCTACGGTGACACCGCTGCCCGCTCCGGCTCCGGCTCCGGCTCCGGCCCCGACCGGTACCGCCTTCCCAGTGGGTAATGGCCACCACAACCCGTTCAAAGGGCACTTCAAGTTCAAGTATGTGTCGCTCTGGTATCACACCGTGTCAGTTGGTACCTACGATCATCTGGTGGTGCAGGCTCAGCCCTCCACGCAGTTCGGCATCTGGGTCCACGTCTACCTGCCAAACGGCAAACGTCTGGACTACTACGAGAACACGGACGACCATGGCTACTGGGAGCGACAGTTCACCATTCCTCGCAACGCCATTGCCAAGGGCAACAATCAAGCCGTCGTAACCGTCCGCCTCTGGTCCGGAGGGAAGCACCGCGACACCTACGTCGACTTTAATCTGATCCCGTAGATTCCTTCGTCCCCCCCTTTTCCATAGCCCCCGCTGCTGCCACCCGGCGGCAGCGGGGGCTCCTTTCTGCTCCTGCCTCGAATTGCAGGCTGGACCGGCGCTGTTAGCGACTACATCACACAGCGGTACGCATCTTGCTCGATAGTATGTATTCGATCACTTCATACCGGGAGGTAGGCGATGGACGAGACGCGAGAAGGTGAGAGCGGCGGGCTGCTGGACAAAGTCAAAGACATGCTGGGCGGTGGCGAGCACCGTGGTGAGCAAACGGGTGAGACCGGCGGCGTCCAGGACCTGCGGCCCGACACGGCGGTTGGCCCTGGCACTGATGTGTATGAGGAACGCTCCGGTGGCTCGGGCGCCAGGCAGTCGGGCGATGCCGCCTACGAAGAGCGGACCGATGGTCAGTCCTACGGGGGCATGCCGCCAGACGACACCAGCCGTTCCGGCGTGGCCGATACGGGCATGGGGAATGAGTTGGGCACAAGGTCCGAAAGAGACACGGTTAACGAGGGCGGCTATTCCGAACACGGCGAGAACCGCGACCGGTATCTGGATGAGGGCAACACTCGGGACACCGGCAAATACTGAATCCGCCTTCGCCTGAGGGTTGCGCAACAGGGAGGTAGCCGCATAGGCTACCTCCCTGCATGTTCAGTCAAATTGGGCGGCATCGTGCGTAGCGCCGGTTGAGTGTGGACCGGTTTCTGTCCGTCGCGCATCCTAAAATGGTGCAAACGGATATGCTTGGTCGCAGGTGTATCGGACAGCGCAAGGCACGGAGGAACAAGCATGGCTGTAGTCACCACCAGCATCGACGAAGATATCTGGCAAGACGTCTGGGATGAGGAGCGCACCTGGCGGGAGGAGAATCCCGAACAGGAGAAAGCACCCGATCCCCTGACCTTGATCATTTTTGGCGCCACTGGAGATCTGGCACACCGCAAACTGGTGCCGGCGCTGTATAGCTTGATGCAAAGTAAGCTGCTGCCTCAAAAGATGGCTATCGTCGGTTTCGGCCGCAGCGAGCGGACGGATGAGGAGTTCCGTGACGGCTTGCGCCAGGCTATGGCCGGCGCCGGCACAAAACTGCGCGACAACGAATGGAGTACCTTCGCGGAACGCATTTCATACGTGCGCGGACAGTACGACGACCCGGAGGCTTTTCGGGAGTTGGCCGGCGCTCTGGACCGTACCGATCAACAAGCCGGCACTCAGAACCATCGTCTGTTCTATCTCGCCACCCCGCCCGATGTCTATGCCGACGTGGTGGCCAATCTGGGAGCAGCAGACTTGAACCGGCCAACCGAGGGGCACGGGTGGGTTCGGCTGATCGTGGAGAAGCCTTTCGGACACGACCTGGAGTCGGCACGCGCGCTCGATCGCTGCATCCATCAGGTGTTCGACGAGTCACAGGTCTATCGTATCGACCACTATCTCGGAAAAGAAACGGTGCAGAACATTTTTGTGCTGCGCTTTATCAACGGCATCTTTGAACCCATTTGGAACCGCAACTATATCGATCAGGTGCAGATCACCGCGGCCGAGGCGATTGGGGTCGAAGGGCGAGGCGGTTACTACGAAGAGGCCGGCGCGGTGCGTGACATGATGCAGAGCCACCTCCTACAACTCCTGACCCTCACTGCCATGGAGCCGCCGAGTGCGTTCACCGCTGATAAGGTGCGCGATGAAAAGGTGAAGGTGCTCGATTCGCTCCGCTTTCCGGAAAACGACATAACGACGTGTGTGATCCGCGGACAGTACGACCGTGGCATGGTCGGCAGCCACATGGTTCCCGGTTATCACGATGAAAAGGGAGTGGCGCCACACTCCGGCACCGAAACCTTTGTTGCCGCCAAGCTGGTGGTCGACAATTGGCGCTGGGCGGGGGTTCCGTTTTACCTGCGCACCGGCAAGCGCATGCCCAAACGGGTGAGCGAGATCGCGATCCAGTTCCGCCGTGCGCCGCACATGTTTTTGCCCGGCGGCAGCTCGCAGCGCCCGCGCCACAATGTGCTGGTGCTGCGTATCCAGCCGGACAACGGCCTGGCATTGCGTCTCGATGTGAAGGTGCCCGGACCTGGTCTGCGTGTTCGCCCGGTGGATATGAGCTTCCTGTATAAAGAAGCGTTTTCTGGAGAATCGCCCGAGGCCTACCAGCGGCTACTACTCGATGCCATGCGAGGAGACTCAACGCTCTTTGCCCGCACCGACGAAGTGGAGGCGGCATGGTCGTTGGTCACCCCTATCCTCGACCAGGCCGGCCAGAACGGACACACTCCACTGCCGACCTATGCCGCCGGCACCTGGGGCCCAGCCGAAGCCGAGGAACTGGTGGCGCGGGACGGGCATCGCTGGAGAAAACCGTAACACGCAGATTCTCTGAGCGCTTAACTGCGACAGAACCGCTGAACGTTAACACCCATGAGATCTACGGCGAGAGCCGATCAATCCGCCACTCGTCACCCGAAGGGCGATAGACCAGCCGGTCATGCAGCCGGCTGGGGCGACCTTGCCAGAACTCGAAGACCTCCGGGTGCATGCGGAAGCCACCCCAGTACGAAGGACGTGGTACCTCACCCTCCGGATAGGCCGCCACCAGTTGCTCCACCCGGCGGTCAAGCTCCTCCCGTCCGGCCAGCACCTGGCTCTGGCGCGAGGCCCGCGTCGCAATCTGGCTGCCGCGGGCGCGGCTGCTGAAATACGCGTCGGATTCCACCTCCGTCACCCGTTCCACGCTGCCCTCGATTCGAATCTGGCGATGAAACTGCGGCCAGAACAGCATCAAGGCGGCCTGGGGATTAGCCGCGAGTTCACCGCCCTTACGGCTCTCATAATTGGTGTAGAAGACAAAGCCGCGCGTGTCGTACCCTTTTAGCAACACCATGCGCGCCGAGGGACGCCCATCTGGCGTGGCCGTGGCGAGTGTCATGGCATTCGCCTCCGGCAGTTGGGCTTCCAGCGCGGCCCGAAACCAACGGTCGAACTGCACGAACGGATCCGCGTCGGCATCCCGCTCGCGCAGGGCGGGTGCATCGTAATCAGCCAGAACGAGGGTCCTTTCGATGAACTACAGGTCATATACGAACATTCTGCCATCTTCTCGTAACCGTCGTTGGATCGATTCGGTTATACGAAAGGAACATCTCGGCAACTCAACGATCCAACAATATTCCGAGCCGTTTTGGCGCCGTCATCCGATAGCTGTCTGCCACCAGATCGGCAATCTCATCCCAGTCGAGTTCCACATCCAGCCGTACGCCGATCCATCCGTGATGCCCCACGTAGGGCGGCACGAAGAAACGGTCCGGTGCAGCTTGCACCAGTACCTCTTGCGCGCCGCGTGGTGCTTTACACCACATGCTTGGTCTGTCGTTCACACCGTGCTGCATGGCGAAGATCTTGTCTCGCACCCGGAAAGAGGGATTTCCGACCCCGGCTCCCTCCGTGGCCTCAGGCAGCGCTAGGCAGATGCCGCGAAGACGCGTCAGGGCATTCTCTTCGAGATTCATACGGTGTTCTAGTCGCTCCGCAGTGTCTGAATCCGGTTGGCTCAAGAGCGGAATATGTGACCTGAAGACAGAATGCTCGCTGCCCGAAAGGAGCTCCGTTCAGCGTAATGTCTGCTTCGCAGCGCCTCCTACTCGCTCTGTGATTCGCGCTGCCACTCCTCGCGAGCCGGACCGAACCCGCGACGCTGCTGCATGGCTTCCAAATAGAAATCCACTTCGCGCAGCCGGCGGAAGGCTTCGACGGTAATCGTACCGAGGTGAAGCCACTCTTCGAGCCGAAGTTGTTCGGCTTCCAGATCGCGTTCGGTGAGCTTGTCCAGAGGACGCAGGGCGCGCTCTCGCTCGGTAGTGTCGAGCGACCTGGCAACCTCACGTAAAATATCGTTGTGCTTCTGTGCCCTTGCGGCTGCCCAGATTGGCACATTGGGCTGCTCTGATTCGTGCATCCTGGTGTACCTCCCACTTGCAGTAATCGATGGAAATAATGCCAGGGCCAGCGGAATTTGTGGCCGGAACAGAAAGCGTCTCCGCCCCTTCCCTGGTTGCAGCAACATACCATCTGCGAGCATGAGCAACAAATGGGGCGCCGTACACGGGCAAGCCCGAGCCTGGTAAACAGGGACCACGCTACACTAAAGTGGGTGGTGTGTGATCGTGCGTAGGAGTAGCTGAAATGACTGTCTTGCAGGGCTTGCACGGCACCGTCGCCATTCTTGTGCTGTGCGGTCTGCTGTTTGTCGATGAGGCCGGTATCCCACTGCCGCTGGTGCCGAATGAGGTGCTGCTCCTGGTGGCTGGCCTGCTGATCGCCGACGGTTCACTTGTGCCCTGGATTTTTGTGCCGGTCGCAACCGCAACAATGATCGCTGGGATGATCGCCGGCTATCTATGGGCGCGGAAGCTGGGCCAGACCGGCCTGCGCGCCATTGCAGAGCGAGTTGGCGCCGCCGAGGTCTACGATCGTGCGCAGGCGCGCTTATCCAGCGCAAGTTCCCTCAGCATCGGCCTGGCCCGCATGGTGCCGGGTGTGCGCCCCTATGCCACGCTAGTGTCGGGCGCTGCCCAGGTGGAGTTGCGCACCTTCTTGCTGGGCGCCATTCCTGCCCTGCTGGTGTGGGAGGTGATCTTGATCGGGCTGGGTGCGCTTGTCGGCGTACCGGTAGAGCACCTGATGGGACGGTTTACGAAATTATTGGTCCGCGGCGGCCTGCTGCTGGGGCTGGGTCTGATTAGTTACGTGGGATTGCGGCGGCTCAACGCCCGCGAACCGCTCCCCACCCGCTGGCAACCGGCGCGGGGCCGTCTCTTGCTCGAGCTGGTGATTAATGGGGCGATTGCGGCCAGCATCGCCACTGGCCTCCTCGCCATCGGACGCCGTATCGTCCACCTACATGGTCATGGGTGGACTGACCTCGCTATCATCCTGGCCGCGGTCGCCGTGTACCTGGCCGCCACGCAAGGCGGTACCGCGGCGTGGCGATACGTTCGATAGGACACCGGTCCAGGCAGACGGCACACCTCATGGTCCAGTGAAATCGTTCGCGGTTGCCGATGTCTCGACGTTTCTTCCGGCTGCATCGACAGAAGACCAGTGAGAAGGGGCCAATAAAGGGAGCGGCCCGCCGGCAACGTGTATACCGGCGGGCCGTGGAGATGTGCTGGTGGCGACGTGCAGGGGGGTCGCTGTGCTGTCCGCTGAGGAGAGAAGGACTTGAAGTATTGATTCGGGTAGCACATCTCCAGAGAAGCTACACCCTTATGGTAGGAAGACGAACGTATCCAGTCCTATAGATAGGGTATCCGGAGTTATGGAGCCAAACGCTGTGCACCCTGCACGGCGCTGAACCTCGATATCTCGATGCACCCTCGCCTGTTACGTTTGGCTTATCCGCGCGTTTAGTTGTGGACAACAGTAGAGAGCGTCTCTGCTGGGGGAGATGGCCACTATTGACGGTGATGGCAGTGTCGACGATCGGCTGGTCGCGCTCATGGATCGCTATGAACGGTCGCTCTATCGGTTTCTGTATGTCTTGCTGGGAGATTGCGATGTGGCCACCGACTGCACTCAGGATACCTTTGTTCGTGCCTATGACAATCTTCGGAAGGGAAAGCCGGTGAACGCGCGCTGGCTGTTCACGGTGGGACGCAATCGAGCCATGGATGAGTTTCGGAGACAGCGGCGTGAACCGCATGGCCTGGAGGTGCTGGAGCAGACCATGACGGACAGCCATGCCGAGCCTGATCTGTGGCTCGGCATGGGCGAGGCGTTTGCTCAACTCACACCGGACGACCGTACCGTGCTCTATCTCTCAGCGGTGGAGGGACTCAGTGGTGAGGAGATTGGCGGACTACTCGACCTCAAGACTACGGCCGTGCGAGTGCGAATCTCGCGGGCCCGCCGCCGATTTAAGCTGGCGTACGGAGGAGCTACGTGATACGGCACCGGGCCTTTCGTCATCTTCTCTCAGAACGTGCCGACCTGGCGCCGGCGACAGCGGCCGAGCTACGGGCACACCTGCAGGAGTGCGCCGAATGCCGCGAGCTGAGCGCAGAGTACGCCCGGCAGGACGCCTTTCTGCGCACGCTGACCATTCCAGAGCCGGGGACGGCACTGCGGCGCGGCGTTCTCCAGCGGGTGGCTCAGCTACCACGTCAGCGGTATAGGCCCGTGTCTCCCCGATTGCTTGTCTTTGCGCCGCTGGCCGTCGCCGTACTCATACTGTCGACCATGCTGGTTCGACATAGCGCCGGCGGTAAGTCGACAGCTACAGCGCCGGCGACGCCGGTTCGACGTTTGAATCATAGCGCGGACAGATACCAAAACCCCTCCTTCGGAGCAGAGGCGCCGACATCCTCGCACGCTCCAATGCTGGGTCGGGCCGGCACCCAGGCCATCCCGGCGTCGCCGCTCATTCCCCCCCTCGACGCGAACTCGGGGCGCTTCCAGAGCTCGCGAATCACCGACGATCTGCGCATCACGCTGTCGACCGCGCGCAACAGCTATCCGCTCTATGCGCTCATTCCAGTGCGGGTGACCGTGCAGAACCTCTCTCCGGACAGCGTGCAGATCGAGTCGGGGCAGTCCGTCGATTGCACCGGGTACCATCCGAGCGTAGCGGCCATTGGCGACCATGGCGAGGTGATCCAGCCGTTGCCGACAACCGGGCGATTTATCCCTTCCTGCCCAATGGTCCTTCCTGACTCCCCGACTTACAGTCGCAGCTTGCTTGGTCCTGGGGGGGTGCTGGACGCCACTGTGTATACCGTCCTCATGGCGCGGCATTTGCGCGCCGGGATGATTGTCCATCGCTTCCATGGGTGCAACCCCATCGCATCTGGTTGCCACCCACATGATTCCAGTGCCCTGGGCAGTCTGGCCACTGTTCACCTCCAGCCGCCCGACTCACCGGGGGTGGTCCTGCATGGCAGGCCGCCCGCGACGATGATCCTGGTGGGGGCGCCGCGCAAGCATGGCCCGCTGTGGGTCGACGGCTGGTATAGCTGCGCCTCAAGCGCCCGCTTCCATTCCGTCTCCAGCGAAGGTGGCATCGGCGTACAGCCGGCGGAGCGAGGCGGCACGCGGATTTCCCTCCCCCTTGCCGGATGCTATCCACCTAAAACCGTGTTACATGCCGTGGCCGGCTGGCCCAACCACTCGGTGGTATTTATCAATTACGGCGCCCGTTAGCGCTCGAAATGCCGAGACCGTCGCCTCGGGAGCACGAGTGGTGGGAACGGAAAGACTCTCACGGCTGCACCGCCGTGACGACGTACACGTCGATTCTACGGAAGGCGAAGGCAACTGGTTGGGGGATCCCACTCCACTGATACTCTTCGATGTGGTCGCACAATCCCCGTCGGATGGGGTTGGCCATGATGTAGTCGGCTACACGGTGGAGGTCTTGGTGGGTGCGTAGCACATGGCCGTAGCTTCGTGGCTGCCACAACGGACCTTGCGCACCGGCTTGACGCGCGACCCGGCTATACCAGCCTTTGAAGCGATCAACAGACCGCAACGACGATGCGCCATCACACTCTCGTCTTGGGAATCTTCCAACGGTAGGTCTCGCCGTGGCTCAGATAGCGCACGCTGTCTTCCAACCCTTCCGCTGCGATGCGCTGCTGGAAGTCTTCGAGCGGCGACTTAAACACGCCGTAGTCGTTGTAGTGGAGCGGAATGACGATCTGCGGTTGAAGCAGCTTGACCGCCTCCACCCCCTGCTCGCCGTCCATGGTCACCAACACGCCGATAACGCGGGTTCCGCCCAGGTGCAGCATGGCAATATCGATGCTCGGGTAGCGTTTGGGGATCGCTTTCAGGTCTTTGTACATCACGGTGTCTCCGGTAATGTACAGACGCAGCAGGAGCCTGCCGTTCTTGTTGGAGAACTCGAGCATGCTGCCCATGACCGCCGGGAGCAGCTTGGAGAACATGCCATTGCCGTGCTGTGCCGGCATGGCAGTGATGCGGAGCCGAATGTCGCCCTTGACGAAGCTGATTGTCTCCCATTTGTCAATAGCGTAGGGTGATTGGAAGCCGATGGCGCTCAGGGCCTCCGCCGCGTGCGGCGTGGTGACAATGGGCAGGCTGCGATCCAGCCGCTCTTGAACCAGGCGATCGAAGTGGTCCTCGTGCATGTGCGACAGAACCACCAGATCGAGCGCCGGCAAATCCTCGAGATTCAGCGCCGGATCGGTCAGGCGGGTCGAGCGCAGACCGTAGCCGAGATGGACATGATCTCCCTTGTGTAGAAAGTTCGGATCAGTGAGGATCGTGAATCCCGCATACCGGATGATGGTGGTGGCGGTGCCCACGAACAGGATTGAGCCGTCGATGCTATTCGTCCGGCCCCACTTGCGCTTGAGAACGATTTCCTGAGTGTCTCCCATGGCATACCTCGATGAGTGTTTGCGCTTGACAAGGGCACACTCCGTGCCAGGAAGCTTCAATCGTTAGAAGGCAGGTTCGCCAGCGCCAAATAGGTCACCCGCGACCGACCTTCCACTCGCACCCCCTGGACCCAGGCAACTCGCGGGCCGGACGTATCCACCACCCCTCGTACCTGCATACGCCCCGAGATAAACTGATTGGGGTTCACTTCACGAGCAAGCAGGCTTCGCCGGCCGGTAACCAGATCGAGCGCGTGAATCGAGGATTCGGTGCGGCTCCAGATGCTCCATACCAGTAGCCGGCTGTTCAGGGTAGCCGTGGAGAAACCGTTGGGCACGATGATCGTTCGCCGCCCGGAAAGCGAATCGTAGAGCACCAGTCGGTCGCCGCGGTGACACGTCGTGCCGCACTGGCGCCAGGCGACGTAGCGACCGTTGGTCAGCGGATCGCTGCCCCCGTCCGCAGGTGTCAGCAGTCGAGGGACCCGGTCGTGCAGGTTTTCCATGACTACATCGGTCAGTGGCGACTGGTCCGTTTCCTTGACGCTGTTTTCACAAGATCGCACATGTCCAACTCCTGGAGACGCGACATCGTGCAGCCAGCGACCGCGCTCCCAGACGAGGAGAGCGCCGGAGAGATGTGGCGCCGTGACAAAGCTGCATCGGTCGGTGTTTCGCAGCACGGTCTGCACCGGGCCGCTGGGCAGCGTGCGCATGAGGAGGGTGGTAACCGGCGCATCGCTGGAGGGGCCGGCAAACCCCCGGGACCACACTGCTACACCGCCATCCAATGAAAGCGAAGGAGCCGAGGCAGCTCCTTGCACGAAGAAATTGACGCCGTTCACTGACGGCTGACGATCGATCACCGAACGCTTGTCGGTCCAGCGATCGAAGGCCCAGAGAACGCGGCCTCTGGCGCCCCCAGATGCGGACCAGACCAGCCAGCGGTTAGAGAGGTGGACCTCGTTCAGCCTGTAGCACGGAGCCCCAAGTGCCACCAAGCGTGGCTGGAAGTGGCCGAGGCGTGCCAGGTAGAGGCGGTTTCGCTGATCCAGCGATCCTTGGTCAACCCAGGCCACCGTGTCGCCGTACACCTGTGTCTCGCTCAGAAAGGGGCCGGGTCCCAGTTTCTGCAGATGAACCGGAACCGCGGGAGCAGATGCTGCCTGACCTACCGCACGGGTTCCATCGGACTGCTGCTCCCGCCATACGCCGGACGACTGAGACCTGGCTGCTGCGTCACCCACCGGGCACATAACCGGCACGGTTGGGGGCGCCGGTGTGGGCGACGCGGTACCCGGCGTTGGGCCGGTGTACGCCCGGTGTGCCACGGCAGGATGCGTGGTAAGTGCAAGTCCAAGCATGAGTGTGGCAAGCGAGCCACGGGTGAAACGACCGACATGCGGCATGATCTCTTCCCTTTCGTCGCGCCACCTATGATCCAGAACGCGCGCCTGCTGGTCTTTGTAACACCTGGTCGATGCAATTGCGGCTTACAGCGCTAGAAGCTGTTCTACGTCCTGGCTGCTCACCCACCCCTGCAGCTCGTCGGAGTCATCCCGCCAGGTCTCGCACGCCTCGCCGGTAGCCCATACGGCTGCCCATCGCTCGGCCCGGAATGGATCGTAGCCGAGGCGCCCGGCCAGGGCGCGTGCCGTGGACCGGATGTGTCGGGCTGGGGGATGGCAAGCCGCAAAGAAGCCAATATCGGCGCATGGGTCGCCCAGCTTGGGCATGGGATCGATGGCCACCAAGCCGCGCGAGTCGAATAGCAGGTTCTTATCCAGGAAATCTCCATGCAACAACACTGTCTGCCGCGCGGTCGAGCAGAGTTGGAGAGCCGCGACTCGGGCCTGCGGGAGCAGTCCTACTCCCGCTGTCTCTGGCTCCACCCAGGCTCGTACCCGTTTCAGGTAGGAGTCGAAGGCCTCTGCCAGCGTCGGAAATGGGTGCTGTGCCGGTATCTCAACCCGGTGCAGATCCACCAGAACAGGCGCCACGAACTCGATTGCCCGCCGGTTGCCGGCGGGAGGCAGCGGTGTGCCGGGAATGAGCCGATCCAGGAGGAGCGCGCCCGATGGGAGGTCGCACGCCCTCAGTGAAACCGCGCCGCGACCGGCCCACAGACGGAGGGCGGCGGCTTCCAGGGCGGCGGGTACTTGAGGTGGCGAAAGCTTCAGGACCAACTGGTTGCCTTCCGCGTCGACGCAGGCGAAGACACGCGCCAGGAAGCCGCCCTGAAGTGGCTCACCGATCTGAAGCCGCCACCGAGCAGCGCAGCGGTTGAGGCGATCAGGAACTGTCTCGAGCCACCTACCGCTACTGGAGTCATCGGAGAGATCCATGCAGTCATTGTATGGAGCGTTCTAGCCCTTCCACTACACTGAATCTATCGAGATATATGGGGTCATCTGCGGAAAGGAACACACCTAGATGGGCGAAAATCTGGACCGCTTGAAAGAGCGGTTGACCGAAATACGGAATCTTAATCAGGCAAACGCGGTGTTGGCCTGGGACCAGCAGACCTATATGCCGCCCGGTGGCGGCCCGGCTCGCGCCGCACAGATGGCTACGCTTGCCCGGATGGCGCATGAGATGTCCAGCTCCGCCGAGATGGGCGAGTTAATCCGCGTCGCCGCTTCGGATGTGGCCGATCTCCCGGCCGATCACGATGATGCCAGTATGGTGCGCGTGGCCCAGCGTGACTACGACAAATTCGCCAAGGTGCCGAGTTCACTGATTGCTGAGTTAACCACGCATGGCTCGCTGGCCCAGAGCGTCTGGGCGAAGGCCCGCGAGGAGAACGACTTCGCCTCCTTTGCGCCCTACCTGGAAAAGACTATCGAACTGAGCCGGCGGTTGGCGGAGTATTTGGGGTACGAGGACCACCTGTACGATGCCCTGCTCGACGTCTTCGAGCCGGGCATGAAGACCGCCCAGGTTCGCGCCATCTTTGACGATTTGAAGAGAGATCTGGTTCCCATGGTCCGCGCGATTGCCGATCGGGTTCATCGCGCCGACGATGCCCTGCTGCATCAGCCGTTCGATGAGGTCCGGCAGGAAGCCTTCGGCAGAATGGCCGTGGAACAGTACGGTTTCGACTTTGCGCGCGGTCGCCAGGATCGAGCCCTCCACCCCTTCTGCACCGAGTTCTCAGTGAATGACGTCCGCATCACCACTCGCTTCGATCCCCAGTGGCTCAACCCGGCCCTCTTCGGCACCATGCACGAAGCCGGTCATGGGATGTATGAGCAGGGCGTGGCCCAGGAGCTGGACGACACTAACCTGGCTGGCGGTACCTCATTGGGTGTGCATGAAAGCCAGTCGCGGATGTGGGAAAACGTGGTCGGTCGCGGTCGCGGATTCTGGCAGCACTTCTACCCGCAGTTGCAGGAGACCTTTCCGGAGCAACTGAACAGCGTCGATCTCGAAACTTTTTACCGCGCCATCAACAAGGTCGAGCCATCCCTGATCAGAGTCGAGGCCGATGAGGTCACCTATAACCTCCATATCATGCTCCGCTTTGAGATGGAGGTCGACCTGCTGGAGGGCAAGTACCCGGTCTCCGAGGCGCCGGCCGTCTGGAACCAGAAGGTGCAGGAGTACCTGGGTATCACCCCACCGGACGACACGCTGGGCATCCTGCAGGACATCCACTGGGCGCACGGCACCATGGGCTACTTCCCCACCTACTCGTTGGGCAACATCCTGTCCTTGCAGCTCTATGACCAGGCAGTGCAGGACGTGCCGGAGATCCCCGAGCAGATCGCCCGCGGCGAGTTCGACGGTTTGCGCGGCTGGCTCACGGAGCACATCTACCGCTTTGGGCGCAAGCTCGAACCCAACGAACTGGTGGAACGTGCCACCGGCCAGCCGCTCCAATCCCGCTCCTATATGAGATACCTGCAAGAGAAGTTCGGCGAGGTCTATGATCTCCAGTTGACACCTGCTTAACGATAGTTCACGGCAAGAGCCCCCATCGTTCATTGAGCGATGGGGGCCTTGGTACCGCGGGACGGCATAGTGGATTCCGCAATTGACCACACCCTCATTGGAGGGCTATAGTTCTACATACCTGCATACCCGCGATGACGGAGAGTAGTAGGCGGCACCCTGGAGCGATCGGGGATGGTGCGAGCCCGAGACAGTCGCTGAACGAGCTCCCGAGCGATACCACACCAACAATGAGTGGTTCGGCGGACCGTGTATGACGCCGGGCAACAAGGGTGGCACCGCGGGTACCAAGACTCGTCCCTGGAGACGAGTCTTTATTTATTTGTCGGCCCTTTCCCTTACAACTTCCCTCTCTCGCCCCGCAGGAGAGGGGGCCGGGGGGTGAGGGTGCGTGAGGAGGATCAAATGACACGTGTGGTGCTGGCTTACTCAGGCGGTCTCGATACCTCGGTTGCCGTGCGATGGTTGATGGACCACTACCAACTGGAAGTGGTCACGCTTACCGCCGACCTGGGTGGCGATGTAGATCTGGAGGCGGCGCGCCAGAAAGCGCTCCGCTCCGGTGCGGTTGAAGCGTATGTGGTCGACGCTCGACAGCAGTTCGTGCAGGACTTTGTGCTGCCCGCGCTCCAGGCCGATGCCCTCTACGAGGGCACCTATCCCCTGGCCACCGCGCTGGCCCGTCCGCTGATCGCCCAGCTCATGGTCGAGGTTGCCCGCAAAACCGGCGCTACCCTCATTGCGCACGGTTGTACCGGCAAGGGGAACGACCAGGTCCGCTTCGACGTGGCTACCACCGCCCTGGCCCCGGACCTCAAAGTCATCGCCCCCATCCGTGAGTGGCGCATGTCCCGCGAGGAGGAGATCGCCTACGCCCATCAGCACGGCATCCCCGTGCCGGTCGATGTCGGCTCACCGTACAGCACCGATGAGAACCTGTGGGGGCGGAGCGCTGAGTGCGGCATCCTGGAAGATGCGGCGGTAGAGCCGCCGGAAGATGCCTACGCCTGGACCGTTAGCCCGGCAAAAGCGCCGGACGAGCCACGGTACCTGGAGATCGAGTTCGAGCAGGGCGTGCCCGTGGGGTTGGATGGCCGGCGACTGGACCTGCTCTCTCTGGTGGAGGCGCTCCACCGTCTGGCAGGCGAGCACGGCGTGGGCCGGATCGACATGATCGAGAATCGACTGGTCGGCCTGAAGTCTCGTGAGATCTACGAAGTGCCGGCCGCCGTGGTGTTGCACGCCGCCCATCGCGCCGTCGAGGACCTGACTCTCGACAAGGACTCGCTTCGCTTCAAGGACATCGTCACGCCCACCTATGCCGATCTGATCTACAACGGGCTCTGGTTCAGCGCACTGCGCCGCGACCTTTCGGCCTATGTCACCAGCTCGCAGCAGTTCGTCACCGGTACCGCGCGCCTCCGACTCTTCAAAGGTGTCTGCGCGGTGGTTGGCCGCACCTCACCTTGCTCCTTATATGACTATGAGCTGGCGACCTACGGCGGGCACGATGCCTTCGACTATCAGGCTGCCGAAGGCTTCATCACCCTCTGGGGGCTGCCGCTGCGCACGCAGGCCCGCAAGCAGACCCTCCATACCTCAGAGGTGCCGGCGCAATGAAGACCTGGCAAGGGCGAATTGATGCGCCCGCCAGCGCCCTCTTCGAGGCCTTCACCTCCTCGGCGGTGCAGGATCAACGCCTGGCCCCCTACGACGTCCGGGTCAGCCAGGCTCATGCCAACGGCCTGTCCCGTGCCGGTGTTGTTTCGCCTGAGCAGGCGGAAACACTGGTACGGGCACTCGCTGAGATCGGCGAGGAAATCGCCAGCGGCCGATTCGCCTGGCGTGATGATCTGGAGGACGTTCACACTCACGTCGAGTCCCGTTTGCGCGAGAAGATCGGTGAGACGGCCGATGCCCTGCATGCCGGTCGCTCGCGCAACGATCAGGTTGCTGCCGACCTACGCCTGTATGTGAAGGATCAGACGCTCGCCGCTATGGCCGCCCTGCTCGATCTGCAAACCTCCCTGGCGCTCCTGGCCGATCGCTACCGGAACGACATTATGCCCGGATATACTCATCTGCAGCAGGCTCAGCCCCTGCTCATCGCCCAACCGCTGCTGGCCCACGCCGCCATGCTGGGGCGCGACTGGGAGCGATTCCGCGACGCCCTGGTGCGCACCGACCTCTCCCCCCTGGGTAGTGCGGCCCTGGCCGGCGCCACCTTTCCCTTGGACCGCGGTTTTTTGGCGGAAGGGTGTGGCTTCGCGGGCGTCATCTCCAACAGCCTCGATGCCGTCTCGGATCGCGATTTCCTGGTAGAGTTCGTGTCCGCCGCTGCTCTCTGCATGACGCATCTCTCCCGCCTGAGCGAAGACCTTATCTTCTGGTCTTCGGTTGAGTTTGGCTTCGTGCGGCTACCCGATGCCTTTGCCAGCGGCAGCAGCATGATGCCCCAGAAGAAAAATCCGGATGTTGCCGAGCTGATTCGTGGTAAGACGGCTCTGGTCATCGGTTACGCCACCGCCGCGCTCACGCTAGTAAAGGGGATACCGCTCGGCTATAATCGCGATCTCCAGGAAGACAAAACGCCCCTCTTTGGCGCCGCCGATGCTCTGCTCCCTTCGCTCCAGATTCTCGCCGTCCTGCTACCGGAAGTGGAGTTCGACACGGTTCGCACCGGCGCCGCTGTCTCCAGCTTCACGCTCGCCACCGACCTGGCCGACTATCTGGTGGAGCGCGGCCTGCCCTTCCGTGCAGCACATGGCGTGGTGGGGAGACTGGTGAGTGGCTGTCTGGCACAGGGCCGCGATCTGGCCGACCTTTCGGCTGAGGAGTTTCGGTCCGCCTCACCTCTGTTCACCGAGGCGCCCGAATTAGCCGCGGCTGCTTCCGTGCGGCGCAAGCGGACGGCGGGGAGTACGCATCCCGATGAAGTAGCCAGGCAGATTGCGACGTTGCAGAGGGAGATTGTGGAGCGGAGGGGGGACATTTCATGAAGCTCGCCATCCTCATCTCCCAGATTCGCCTGGAAGAAAAGCTTATCTTCGCGGCGGTGGAAGCGGCCGGCATTCAACTCGTCAAAGTGTTCGACAAAGAGCTGATCCTGGATCTGGACAAACCCCAATTCCCCGAGGTGGATCTGGTGCTCGATCGTGGCCTGGTCCACTCGCGCGCGGAGTACACGCTGCGCTTTTTACGCGATCTGGGCATCCCGACCGTCAACTCGTACGACGCCACCATCACCTGTGATAACAAGTTTCTCACCAGCATGACGCTCCGCCGGGCCGACGTGCCGGCGCTGCACACCATGATCGCCTATACCCCGCAAGCGGCCCTGCAAGCTATCGAACAACTGGGCTATCCCGTCGTGCTCAAGCCGCCAGTCGGTTCCTGGGGACGGCTGCTCGCCAAGATCAACGATCGTGAGGCGGCCGAGGCCGTGCTCGAGCATAAGGAGATTTTGGGCTCCTACCATCACTCCATCTTCTATATCCAGGAATATGTACCCAAGCCTGGTGGCGACATCCGCGCCTTCGTCGTCGGCGGCCAGGTCATTGGCGCCTCTTACCGCTCCTCACTCCACTGGATCACCAACGTGGCCCGCGGCGCCACCACCACCCCCTGCTCCGTGACGCCTGAGATGGAAGACATTGCCCTTCACGCCGCCCGGGCCGTGGGCGGCGAAATCCTGGGTGTCGATCTGGTCGAGACCGATCAGGGACTGAAGGTGATTGAAATCAACACCGGCGCCGAGTTCAAGGGCCTCATTGAGGCCACCGGTGTCGATGTCCCCGCTGCCATCGTTGCCTATCTTCGGGGGCGAGCCTAACTTACAGCGGTCATACAATGAATGCAATCGAAGACAACCACACGGAAGGCGCGCACATGGCAGTAGCAGAGAAAAGCGCCAAAACCACGGTGGATCTCGATGACAGAGGGCTAGACCGACGACTGCGCATGGCAGGCGTGGCGCAGCATCTGACGACACATGAGATCGTGATCGAGGCGGTCTCATTCTGGCTCGATCATCAAGAACTGGTAGAAGACACTCTGGCCGAGGACAAGGCTGAACGGGTGATCGGTGAGTCGTCCGGTGAATTCGTCAGTCACGAAGAGGTCAAGGCGCGGAGTCGCGCCAGGGGCTGATCGGCGCTTCCATCAATGCCCTCCCACCTATCCCGATTAGGATGGATCAGGAGGGAACCACATGGCAACACAATCGATGATTGGCCGCTGGATGCGGCGCGAAGACGGACGACCGAAAGTTATGGGGCAGGCAGTCTATGCCGGCGATCTGCGCCTGCCGGAAATGCTCCATGCTCGGCTGGTCCTCAGCCTCTATCCCCACGCCCGCATCACCAACATCGATACCGCCGAAGCTCAACAGGTTCCGGGCGTGCGAGGCGTCTACACAGCCGATGATTTGCCGCTCCTGGTTCCCGAGGGACTGACCCGCTCGCGCGATCCCCTGGCTCGCGAACGAACCTATTTCGAGGGACATCCCGTGGTGGCTGTTGTGGCGGATTCCGAGGCGGCCGCCGAGGACGCGGCCAATCTGGTCAGGGTCGAGTACGAAGAGCTGGAAGCGGCCACCAATGTCGAAACCGCGCTGGCGGAGGAGCGTGCCCTGGTCCACGACGCCGAAACACTTGGCCTCCGCGAGGACGCCGGCGGCCATACCGCGGTCGGCGGGCACACCGAGCAGCTACCTCGCCCCGCCAATGCTACCTCGGCCCAACGCTACCAGCGCGGCGACATCGAGGCAGCCTTTGCCCAGGCCGACGCCGTGATTGAACGGGAGTACCGGACCGCCTGGGTCCACCAGGCATATCTGGAAACACAGTCCTCCACTGCCGTGCCGGACAAGGTTGGTGGCATAACCATTTACGCCAGCACTCAGGGCGCTTTCTTTACCCGTTCCGAGGTGGCGCATGCTCTGGGAATACCGGAGCGGCGCGTCAAAGTCGTGACCATGGAAGTGGGTGGCGCCTTCGGCGCCAAGTACGCCCTGCTGGATCCGCTGGTGGCCGGCCTGGCCTGGAAACTCGGCCGCCCGGTGCGGCTGGCCTTGACCCGTAGCGAGGACTTTTTGGCCGGCACCCCTGCCCCTGGCGTCATCATGCGCGTCAAGACCGGCGCCCGGCGCGACGGTACGTTAACCGCTCTTCAGGCCACGGTGATCGTCGATACTGGAGCGTATCCGGGCGGAACGGCCGGCATCGTCAGCCTGCTGCTTGGCGGCACCTACACCTTCCCCAAACTCCTCATCGACGCTTACGAGGTCCTGACCAACAAGCCTGGCTGTGGCGCCTATCGCGCGCCGGGCGCCCCACAGGCCTGCTTCGCCATTGAAGGGCAGGTCGAGGAGCTGGCTCGCCGGCTCGAGATCGATCCACTAGAGTTCCGGCTGCGCAATGCGGTGGCCGAGGGGGATGCCAGGCCAGACGGCTCACCCTGGCCGCGGGTTGGCTCCCATGAGGTGCTGGAGCTGCTGCGCGATCAACCGGCCTGGCAGTCGCGTCGCGAAAAGAAGGATGGCGAGGGCGTGGGAATAGCCTTTGCCGCTTGGCCGGGCGGCACTCAGCCCGCCTCAGCCGCCTGCCGCCTGAACGACGACGGAACGCTTTCCGTGATCATCGGCTCCGCGGATATCAGCGGCACCAAGACCGGCTTCCAACTCCTGGCCGCCGATGCTCTGGGGGGTTCCACCGATCTGGTCGAGATCGTGGAAGCAGACACCGACAGCGCACCCTTCGCGGGGGCCAGCGGTGGCAGCAAGATCACCTACACTGTTGGCGCCGCGGTGATCAAAGCCACCGACGAGGCGCGGCAACAGATCCTAGAAATCGCCGCCGATCAGCTCGAAGCCGCCCAACAAGACCTGGAGATTGTGGAAGGCGAGGTGCGTGTCAAGGGTGTGCCAGATCGTGGTCTCAGCCTGAAAGCGATCGCCTCCCTGAGTACCGCCTTCGGCGCCAGGTACGAGCCGGTGTTGGGGCACGGTCGGGTCGCCCAGTCATCCGCTGCCCCTGGCTTCGCGGCACACCTGGCCCGCGTCCACGTCGACCGGGACACCGGCCTGGTGACCGTGCTGGACTACCTGGCTATTCAGGACGTGGGCCGAGCCATCAACCCCGCCGGTATTGACGGCCAGGTGAAGGGAGGCGTGGCCCAGGGCATTGGCTGGGCGCTGCTGGAAGAGTTGGTTTACGACCAGGACGGCCGGCTCCGCACCTCCACCTTCGCCGATTACGGCATCCCCACGCTGATCGAGATACCCGAAATTACCTCGCTGGTGGTCGAAGTCCCTTCCCCCAACGGACCGCTCGGCGCCCGTGGCGTCGGCGAGCCACCGGTCGTCCCCGTTGCCGCGGCCATCGCCAACGCCATCTTCGACGCCATCGGGGTGCGCCCCACCGAACTCCCCATGACCCCCGAGCGGGTCCTGACTGCGTTGAACGACCAAGCGTTTTCCTAGCGAACCCGACACTCCATGGCAGGACACCCTGAAGTGAGCCCCAAATCCTAGAGAGCGGGCAAAGTCATGTTTCATGCAGCGCACCGTAGCATGAGGGACGAGGACAGCCATGTACGTTCGAAACACACTGCTAACCCTGACTACTGGGTTCTACATAGGTGTAACCTTGCTGGCTGGACTGTGGATGGTTGGAGTCTTGACGGTTGGTCCAGCAACCTACCTCCTGCATACGTACGTCCCCGGCCTAGCGGCCTCAGCACCCAACAGCCATTTCGTCACGAAGCATACCAACGGGCTCGCCCAAGTCTCCCTTTCGGGTACAGTACCGACGAGACAGTCGGTTGGCCGAGAAGCCGAGTTACACTTCCACATTGACACAAGCGACGTACCGGTGCTCTATTTTCAAGGGCTCAACGCCTGGAGGATAAAGTTTCCGGCGGACCCCGCTGGCGGCGACAATCCAGGTGTGGGAGTCTGCGCTGGTGGAGGGGACGGCGTTCCATTTGTGTTACACGAGCAGGTGAGTCATCGCGTGTATGTCGAGATACCGTACGACCGCTGCGACGTGTACCTCGCTGTGGTACCACGAAGCATCGGACGTCATCCACTGACAATCAACGTGTACACGCCCGGTTTCGTTCACGCTCATCCCGGACTGGCCCAAGACCCGCACAAGATCGACCGCACGTCGCTGCTGAAGGGGGTGCAATTGCGCTGGAACGTCGCGGTGCAAAAGTAGTAGATGCGTACCGTTCTGCAGCAGCGCCGCCCGAATGTCGATCCTCAGTCCTGGCTTGATCGCTATCGATCCGACGTTAGTCTGGAGCGACATCTGGACATGGTTGCTAAATGACTGACGGCCGAGAGCGCTGGAAGGCGGGGATCGAGCAAGAGCTGGAGTGGTGGCGCAGCTATCTATCTACCGGCGGACTGGATTGCCCCGAGGAGTTTCGTTTTCGCTTCGATCCGGAGGCTCCCCTCCAGCCGCACGTCGCTCGATGGCTGCCGCGATCCACTCCGCCCGGCGAACTGAAGATTCTGGATTGCGCCGCCGGTCCTGCCAGCACGCTTGGCAAGACCATCGGCGGTCAGCGATTCCAGTTAGTCGCGGTTGATGCGCTTGCAGACGCGTACCGAGAGATGCTAACCGCTCTTGGATTGGATCCACCGGTGCGAAGCCGCTCCTGTGAGGTGGAACAGTTGAATACGCACTTCAGCACCGAGCTGTTTGATTTGGTGTACATGCGGTTCGCTCTCGACCACTGCTACGATCCAATTGGCGCTCTGCTCCAGATGGTTCGCGTCACTCGTCCTGGCGGGGTGGTCATGGTCGAGCATTACCGCGACACCGGCGAGGTCGTGTATCAAGGCTTGCGTCAGTGGAGTTTGCACCCCGAGCCGGCGGAGTTGGTCATCGCCAATCCCGGCAGCCGTTTTGCCGTGAGCGAGCAACTGCCGGGTGTTGATCTAGAGATGGAGTACGACGCTCAGTTGCTTACCATGGTGCTACACAAGCGATGGCCGGCGTGACGACAGTGGTTGAAGCAGCACGGCCGCAAACAACCCAACATTGACCAGCGACACAGTCCACTTGAACAGGTCGGGGCGACAGAGAAAGTCGAGCCGGGGCGCGGGGTAGAACAGTGCGTAGATGTAGTAGAGGTTCGCCAGGAAGGTGAGCGTGAGCAGGGCATAGATCAGCCGATATCGAGGAGAAATCGCCGCCGGCGCCGCGGCAAAGACCAGCGCGGGAAAGAGGTAACGCTCGTGACCACGCGTGGGTAACAGGAACGCGGCGAAGGAGAGCGCCAGGCAGGCCCAGAGCAGCATGTCGGGTTCCGATCGCCGGCAGTACACTACCACGATCAGACCCAACGCGACCAGCATGAGTCCCGTGCCCCAGGCGTTGTAGGAGAGACCCAGCCAGGAATGCTTCGTGTCCGGCTGCAGCTTCGCATCGAGCGGAGTGTTCCACAGATTAAACGCGCTCCCGGTGGTCCAGAGCCGGTAGTTCCAGGCGTACGACAGACGGCTCATCAGGTTCCAGCGGGTGGGAAGCGGCGCCAGGCCAACGTTGGAGGGAAGGAGCACGACACAGAAGACCGCGGCTGAGGCCACGACTGCCACCACCACCCGCCACGCTCCCTTCCTCGCTCGCCACCTCCGTTCCGCGCTCGGGCGTACATACTCCAGACCGGGTGTGACTGCCGGCAGAACCGCTAAAAGGGCCAGCGGCGGCTTGATGAGCGCCGCGTAGGTCAGCAACGGAAAGGCCCATTCCAGGCGAGAACGGAGGATCAGCCACACCGCGAGCAATGCGGCCAGCATCGACACCGAATCCCATTGTCCCCAGATGGCGGTGAGGAAGATTGAGTCATCACCGTGCCGCTGTTCGCGTGCTAGCGTAATGCACGACACGTTCAAGGAGCACCGCACTCCCTATGTTCGCCACCTGGGGCCATCTGGTTCATCGCTTCCGCTGGCTCATCCTCAGCCTCTCCGTCCTGATGGCGCCGGTCTCAGTGCTGCTTCTCAGCGTGGGCGGCAGCCTCACCACCTCCTCGGATAACACGCAGACCGAGTCGCAGCGCGCCTTTCATCTGCTGGATACCGAGCTGCCCTCCTCCGGCCCAGAGTTCACTCTGATCTTTCGCAGTAATCGGCTGCGGGCCACCGATCCCGCCTTTCGGCAGGACCTGGCTGTCGCTCTCTCCTCGGTTCGTTCCGATTCGCGGGTGCAGAGCGTGCGTACCCCCTATGACGCCCCCAGAGCGGGTGGTAGCGCCAGAGGAGTCGATTTCCAGCTAGTGTCGAGCGCTCGGCGTGGCGCGTTGGCTGTTGTCAAGCTGAAAGCTCATTTGAACAACTACGGTGATATCTACACCAGCCTTAGGGCCGCTGTGCATCCCGGCCCGCTCACCGTGCTACCGGCCGGCGGTCTGCCGCTCAACCACAGCTTCGATGTTACCTCGCAGCAAGACCTGCATACCGCCGAGATCGCGGCACTCCCTCTGGTGCTCCTCTTGTTGCTTCTCATCTTCGGCTCGGTGGTCGGCGCCACACTGCCACTGGCCGTGGGTATTTTGGCCGTTGCCGGGGGCCTGGCCGGCACGCTGCTCCTGGCTCGCGCCATGAATGTCTCGATTTATGCCACCCAGATTGTCACCATGATCGGCCTGGGAGTGGCCATCGACTACTCGCTTTTCGTGGTCAGCCGCTTCCGCGAGCAGGTGAACCATCATCCAGTGGCTGAAGCGCTGGCCACTACCATGGCGACGGCTGGACGGGCGGTAATTTTCTCCGGTCTGACGGTGGCCATCGGTCTGCTCGGTATGATGTTCTTTCATCTGGGTGATCTCGGCACGATGGGCTTGTCCGGCACGATCGTGGTGGCGCTGGCCGTGCTCTACGCACTGACCACTTTGCCGGCCTTGCTCGCCGTACTCGGGACGCGGGTCAACGCCGGACGTCTGCCCTTTATTCATCCCGAGCACACCGAACCCGGCCGAGGCTTCTGGCATCGCCTGGCTGGGTTGGTCATGGCCCGTCCCTGGGCCGTGTTACTGCCCACCGCGGCTGCGCTGTTGCTGGTTGGCGTGCCGGTCCTCCACTTGCGCCTGGCGAACACGGACTACACGACCCTTCCGGCCGGCTCCGAGGCGCGACAGGGCCAGGAAGTGCTGGCCCGCCAGTTCCCCGGTGGCCACACTGACCAAATTGTGGTGGTGGTCCAGTATCCGTACGGCTCACCGCTCAGGCCGGATCGCATTGGGCGGCTCTACGATCTTGCCCGTCGGATGCGGCGGTTGCCCAATGTAACGAACGTCAACGGGTTGATCGATCTCACTGCTCCCTATACTCGTGCCCAGTACCAACAGCTCGCCGCTCTCTCCCCGGCGCAGTGGCCGCCGCAGGTGCGCACCGCCGTCCGAGACAACAGCGGCCGGCACATCGTCGTGCTTTCCGCCTACACCCCGTTCCGCTCCAGCACCGATCAGGCCCGCGGCATTGTGCGCGCCATCCGCACTTCGCATCCCGCGGTCGATGGCGCGGTACTGGTCACCGGCGATGCCGCCTTTGACCTGGACAATATTCACCAGATCGGCCTTGATGCGCCGTTGGCCATCGCCTTCATCATGCTCGCCACCTATCTCGTGCTCTGGTTGCTGCTGGGCTCGGTTCTGCTTCCCCTCAAGGCGGTGCTGATGAATCTGCTCTCGGTGACCGCGTCCTACGGCGCGCTGGTCTGGATCTTTCAGGACGGCCATCTCTCCGGTCCCCTGCACTTCACTCCGGCGCCGATCGATCCTAGCATCCCCATCATCCTGTTTTGTATCCTCTTTGGGCTGTCAATGGACTACGAAGTGATGTTACTCAGCCGCTTCCGAGAGAATTACCAGTGCACCGGAGATAATACGGCATCCGTGGCGCTTGGCCTGCAACGGACCGGCCGGATCATCACTGGCGCCGCGCTGATTATGGCAACCGTCTTTCTGGCCTTTACGCTGGCCCAGACCACGGTGATCAAATCCATTGGCCTCGGCCTTGGGTTGGCGGTGTTAGTCGATGCGGCCGTAGTCCGCACACTGCTGGTGCCCGCCGCCATGCGACTGCTGGGCCGCTGGAACTGGTGGTCGCCGATTGCACTGAGCCGGCTCCATGCCCGCCTCGGCCTGGCCGAGCGTGACCAGCACGCACCCGTTCGTCCCGTCATGCGCGAGGTAGGTCACTAGTACATGACCACAGGGATCATGATGGGTAGAAGCGTGCCAGTTTCTTTCTGGCTTCATTGCTGGTGAAGTGCCAGGAGACGGTGGCCTGCTCGTCGTTGCGCACCTGTTCCCAGGCGGCAACTTCCCGACGCAGGGTCTCGACGTTAGGGATGCGGCGGTCCAGGCACTGTCGGCCAAGAATCGAGAGCTCGATCTCGACCATGTTGAGCCAGGAGGCATGCTTGGGGGTGTAGTGCCACTCCAGCTTCCGGGTGAGACGTCTGGCCTCCGCCGCCGAGAAGGCCGTGTAGAGCGAGGCGGGGGAGTGGGTGTTCAGGTTATC
>JAABUZ0100001324.1_pt1 | contig 48133 bp, 47 predicted proteins | sample 5562091 | NCBI WGS metagenome assembly JAABUZ01 (sample SAMN12813069, study PRJNA571459) | rock metagenome | isolation source: Antarctica rocks | place: Antarctica: Victoria Land, Linnaeus Terrace sud | collected 2015-12-21 | reverse complement strand
GAGTCCCGACGTCACCACCGAAGCCCGAACCCACCCCTGCAACATCGCACGGTCGCCATCCCGCAAGACCAATGCAGCAATAGTCGTCGGCATACGACATGGTCTCAACAACGACGCGTAAAGTCACTTACGACACGCGACACTAGCCCGCCGCCTGCACGCGGCAGCCGAACTGGCGCAGTGCCAACCGATGTGCCGGGTGGGCTGGCCACGGGCTACGGTCCGCCCATGTCGAGACCGCGTGCCCGCCCGCGTCGCCCCCTGGAGCTGGTCAGGGGCGGCTGGGGGGCCGCCTGCCTCCTGGCTCCGGCGGCGGTGGCCGGCCGGGTCGGCGGTCCCGTCCCCGATGACCGGGAGCAGCTGGTCGTGCGCATCCTGGGTGCGCGGCAGCTGGTGCAGGCAGTGCTGTCGGGTGCGCGTCCAACGCCGGTGGTGCTCGCGGTCGGCGTATGGGTCGACTGCGTGCACAGCTTGACTGCGCTGGCCCTGGCGTGCACGGACGGTCGCCGTCGGCACGTCGGCCTCGCGGATGCGGGCGTCGCAGCGGCGTGGGCCGGTCTGGGCAGGCTGGATCTCGCCCGCGGCGGCCGCGAGAACGGCGAGCCGCCGAGCTCCACCTGGAAGGACCGGGTGGGCCTTGTCGTGTTGCCGTTCCTGCCCGGGGCACCGTCGATCTGAGGTGTGTGTGAGCCGTCAGCGATGGTCGGCGGCGTCCTGACGGAGGGTGGACTCGAGCAGCAGGGCATGGACGAATGCCTGAGGAAGGTTGCCGCGGAGTTGGCGCTGCTTGACGTCGAATTCTTCGGTGAGCAGGCCCGGCGGCCCACAGGCGGCGCGGGTGCGTTCGAACCATCTGGCTGCCTCCACGTGGCGGCCCTGCTGGGCGAGCGCGAGGTGGATGAGGAAGCCGACGAGGGTGAAGGAGCCTTCTGCTCTTCCCAGTGGGGTGTCGCCGTGGCGGAAGCGGTAGCCGTGACCGTCCTCGGTCAACTCGGCGAGCACCGCTTCCAACGTGGCCAGGGTGCGCGGGTCGTCAGCGGGTACGGCGCCCCGCAGGCCCGGTAGCAGGAGCGCGGCGTCGACCCGCTGGTCCTCGGGTGTCCGTTGCCACCGCCCGGTCGGGTGCAGGCAGTGCTCGCTGGTGTGCGCGACCAGGGTGTCGGCGAGCGCGGACCACCCGCCGGCACAGGTGCCGGCTGCGGGTCGGCGGCTGACGGCGCGTAGCCCGGCCGCGGCAGTGAGACGGCTGTGCGCCCACGGAGCGGGGCCGAGCTCCCAGATCCCGGCGTCGTCTTCGGTCCACCGGCCGGCGATCGCTTCTGCCGCCAGGCCGACGGCGGTCCAGCCGTCGGCGTCGAGGTGGCCACGGCCGTCGGCGGCGGCGAACAGCAGCAGCGCCTCGCCGAAGGCGTCGAGCTGGAACTGGGCATTGACGTGGTTGCCGACGATGTCGCTACCGCCGGGATAGCCCGGCAGATCGAGTGATGTCTGATCCGGGACCGACCTGCCGTCCGCGGTGTAGGCGGGGGCGAGCTCAGCGCCGTGCGCGCGTAGGCAACCGCCGACGAAACGGACCGCGTCCACCATCAGCTGCAGGTTCTCGGCTGCGCCCAGAGCAGCTGCCTGCCCGACGTAGCACTGGTCCCGGATCCAGGCGTACCGGTAGTCGTAGTTGCGTCCTGCGCGAGCCCGTTCGGGCAGTCCCAGCGTGGCGGCCGCGACCATGGCTCCGCTGGCGGAGGTGAGCCCGGTCAGCACTGCGTAGGCATGCTCGGCGTCTCGGCGGGCCACGCTGGTCGTCGGCAGGCGCGGGACCCGCCGCTTCCACCCACTCGTGGTCTCAGCCCAGGCATCGGCGGCCGAAGGCACCTCAGGTGACGCTCCCGTGTCCAGGACAAGAACCAGGTCCAGCGATGCGCCCTCACGGAGCTCGACGACCCCGCGCAACACGCCATGGTCGAGCGTCATGCCTGTCGGGCCCGACCAGGCGGCGTGCATGCCTTGGGCGCTGCCCCGCCACACCGCGCGGGCCTGCGTCCCCGCCCCGGCATCTGCACGAGAGCTGACGCCATCGTCACGGGCCTCGCCAGCTCCCGCGTCATCGGTGTGGCCGCCTTCATCGGTGTCCTCGCGAAGGTGCGTCAGCCCGTGCCTGCCGAACATGGGGCGCAGGTCGAAGAGGACCTCCACGGTGGCGGCGCCATGGACCGCGGTGACCCGCCGCAGCAGCACCAGGTTGTCGGGCGCGGCCGGCAGGCCGAGACCATCTCGGCACGTCACGACACCGGTGGGCTCGCCGGGGGCCGAGGCGATGGTCCAGCGACTGGACCAGATCAAGCTCCCGGGTTCGTAGCAACCGCCCCAGACGTAGTCGCCGACGGGGCGCACGCGGTAGCCGCCGCGGCCACCGATGAGGCCGGAGAAGACAGCCGGGTCGTCCCAGCGCGGGAAGCACAGCCACGCCAGGTCCCCCTCGGGACCCACGACGGCGCCACGTTCACCGTCGGCCAGCAGGGCGTACTCACGCAGTACCCGAGGCGGGAACGCCACATCGTGGGAGCGTGACTGCGGTGGTGACACCGTCACCTCAGGCACGAGCGGACGCGCCCGGCTGGTAGGGAAGGAGCCTCTCACCGACAGGCCCGACAGGTGAACAACACGTATCGACAGAGTCAGGCATGCGGTGGCCATACCCACCTCCCAGTCCGAATGATCGAAGAGCCCGGCGATGGGCAGGAACGCGGCATGGCAATCCCTCTGCGGCCAGGCACTGTCGTCGTCATCACCGGGGGGACAGCCGGGATCGGGAGGGCGACCGCGCGGGCGTTCGCGGCCGCCGGCTGCGACGTGGCAGTGTTAGCGCGCGGTCAGGACGGCCTGGACGGCACGGTCGCCGACATCGAGAAGGCCGGGCGGCGCGGCCTGGGGATCGTCACTGATGTCGCCGACGCCGAAGCGGTGGAGCGCGCCGCGGACCGGGTCGAGGCCGAACTGGGCCCGATCGCGATCTGGGTGAACAACGCGATGGCCAGCGTGTTCGCACCCCTGACCGAGATCAGCGCCCAGGAGTTCGAACGGGCCACCAGGGTCACCTACCTCGGGGCTGTGCACGGAACGATGAGCGCACTAAAGCGGATGCGGCCGCGCAACGCCGGTCATGTCATCCAGGTCGGCTCGGCGCTGGCCTTTCGCGGCATTCCGCTGCAGGCGGCCTACTGCGGCGCGAAGCATGCGGTGATCGGCTTCACGGAGTCGGTGATCACCGAGCTTCGGCATGACAAGAGCGCGGTGACGGTGTCGATGGTGCAGATGCCGGCGGTGAACACGATCCAATTCGACTGGGTGCTGTCTCGGCTGCCGCACCACCCGCAGCCGGTTCCGCCCATCTACGAGCCGGAGATCCCGGCAGCGGCGATCCTGCACGTCGCCCGGCATCCGCACCGTCGCAACATGTGGGTCGCGCTGCCCACCGTCGGAACGATCCTGGGCAACCGCGTCATGCCCAAGGCGCTGGACGTCTACCTGGGCCACACCGGCGTCTCGGGTCAGCAGACGGCCAAGGACGACCACCCGCCGATCGGGGTCAACCTGTGGGAACCCGTCGCCGGGGACAGAGGGGCGCGGGGTGACTTCAGCGACCGCGCGCACGCCCGCAGCGCCGGGCTGTGGCTGTCGACCCACCGGCCCTTGGCGGGCGCGCTCGCCGCGGGCGGGGTGGCGGCCCTAGCTGGACGGGCAGCCCGGTACCTGCGGGCCGCGCGGTGACCGGCCGTTACTCGACGTTGCCGAAGATGTTGTTCGCCAGCGCGATCGCCGCTCCGACGACCCCCATGGCCAGGCCCACAGCCAGGCAGATCCAGGACGCGTCCTTGTTGGGACGCACCAGGAACGCCACGGCCAGACCCAGCACGATCGAGCCGGCGGCCATGAGCAGCACGGCGACCCACAGGACCATCGGCGTGGAGTGCAGATCGTCCTCGAAGGGCCCCGGGCCCAGCAGCGATCCGCCGGCCAGATCGGAACCCGGGGCCTCGGCCCGCCGGCGTGCCGTCCGTGCATCGCTGGCGGCCACAATCGCCTCCTACCCGGTGGCGACCGACGGCACCCCTGCCGTCGCCGGCAGCGGCCCCGCCGCCGGCGTCGGCCGTCCGGGGCAACAATCCCCTGCCCGTCGCGCCTCCTGTTCTCCCGGCGAGGACCTGCTGTGAGCCGCCCGTCCCCGTCCGCGCTGCTGCACGACGTACGCCACGGCCGGTTCGAGCGAACCTTGGCGGGTCTCACGGCGGCGGGCGCGGTGATCACGACGCTGGAGGTCTACACGTCGCACGACAGCGCGAGCTTCGGCAACAAGATGATGTGGTGGCCGGTGGTGATCCTGCCGACCGCCGTGCCGGCCGGCGCCGCCGGGGTGCTGAGCGCCCGCGCTGCCCGGACAGTGCTGCCGCTGGCCAGCGCGCTGATCGTCGCGAACGGGCTGCAGGGGACGTACCTACACGTGCGGGGCGTGCTGCAGAAGCCCGGGGGACGCGCGTTGCTCGGGTACAACCTGGAGATGGGGCCGCCGGTGTTCGCGCCGCTGCTCGCCAGCCTCGTGGGCGGCATGGGTCTCCTCGCTTCGCTGCTGCGGCGCGAAGGGGAAGGCTGATGCCCTACCGCGCACCGGACCAGCGGGCAGTGACCCCTCAGGGGAGGGGCCGCTTCCCCGGCTACGACGTCCTCGACGAGGCCGAACGATGGGACGACGTGACCGCCGGCGTCGTCCTCGCACGGCTGGCCCCGACGACGGACCTGTCGTTCTTCACCCAAGCCGAGAACGCCGCCTGCCGGGCCTTGTGCGACCTGCTGTTGCATCAGGACGGTGAGCCGCGGGTGCCGGTCGTGGCGATGATCGACGCGAGGCTGGCCGCCGGGGAGACCGACGGATGGCACTACGACGACATGCCCGCCGACGAAGTGGCGTGGAGGCAGACGCTGGCGAGCCTGGACGCGGTCGCCGGCGAAGCGGGTGCGCCGTCGTTCGCGCTGCTCGACGGCGGGCTCGCGGGTGCTGCCGTGCAGGACGTGCAGGACCTGGCGCAGGCCGGTGGCGACTGGCGAGGACTGCCGGCGAAGAAGGTCTGGTCCCTGTGGACGCGGTACGCGTGCGCCGCCTTCTATGCCCACCCGTGGGCCTGGAACGAGATCGGGTTCGGCGGTCCCGCGTACCCCCGCGGGTACAAGAACCTGGGGATCGACGCCAGGGAGCGGTGGGAGGTCGCCGACCAGAACGGCAGCGATCCCGTGTCCGCCTCCGAACGCTTCGAGCGGGCCCGACGCGTGCAGGACGAGGTCGCCGCCCGTCCCCGCGACGTGCGGCCGGCGACGAGGCCCGGCGCGTGAAGGTCCCGCTACCCACGCCACGCTCGACCCGCTACACCTACCGCGGTCTGCAGGAGCGCAACGAGTCCGCCTGGCTGGTGCCCAACGACGGGTCGCGCACCAACCACACGCTGCGGCGGGACATGCGCCGCTACGCCGACACCGACGAGGTCGACCTGGTCATCGTCGGCGCCGGGGCCGGCGGGTCGGTGCTCGCGCAGCGCATGGCCCGACACGGCTGGACGATCGTGGTGCTCGACGCCGGCCCCTTCTGGGATCCTGATGCCGACTGGGTCAGCGACGAACGCGGCGCCCACACGCTCTACTGGACCGAGCCCCGTCAGATCGGCGGCGCAGACCCGGTCCCGCTGGGCAGCAACAACTCCGGCCGCGGTGTCGGGGGCTCGATGATCCACTACTCGGGTTACGTGCCGCGGCTGCACCCCTCGGACTTCCACACGATGAGCAGTGACGGCGTCGGCGTCGACTGGCCCATCGGCTACGCCGACCTCAAGGGCTACTACGAGGTGATCGAGCAGGAGCTCCCCGTCGCCGGGCAGGACTGGCCCTGGGGGGACCCGCACAGCTATCCCCAGCACGCCCACCCGATGGGCGGCAACGGTGACGTGTTCGTCCGCGGTGCGACCGCGGCCGGCATCCAGACCCGCGTCGGACCGGTGGCGATCAGCAACGGCCGTTTCGGTAACCGGCCGCACTGCATCTACCGCGGCTTCTGCCAGCAGGGCTGCAAGGTCAACGCCAAGGGAACGCCGCTGATCACCCACATTCCGGACGCGCTGGCCCACGGCGTCGAGGTGCGGGCGCACAGCCACGTCAGCCGCGTCCTCGTCGACGACGGCACCGACCGGGCAACCGGGGTCGAGTACGTCCTGGACGGGGTCGTACGCCGCCAGCGGGCCCGCATGGTCGCCGTCGCCGGCTACAGCATCGAGACACCCCGGCTGCTGCTGCTGTCCACCACCGCCCGGCACCCGCAGGGCCTGGGCAACGATCACGACCAGGTCGGCCGCTACCTCATGGTGCAGGGCGCGCCGCAGACCGCCGGCCGGTTCGACGCCGAGGTCCGCGCCTACAAGGCCCCCCCGCCGGAGGCCAGCACCGAGCAGTTCTACGAGACCGACCCGGCCAAGCCGTACAAGCGCGGATACTCCCTGCAGACCGTCAGCCCGCTGCCCATCACCTGGTCCGAGCACGTCACCGCCCAGGGTCACTGGGGCGAACCGCTTCGGGAGTACCTACGCGACTACGTGCACTGGGCGACCGTCGGCGCGCTGTGCGAGCTCCTGCCCCAGGCCGAGAACCGCGTCACCCTCGCCGACGAGCACGACCGGCACGGCCTGCCCGTCGCGCACTTCGCCTACAGCCAGTGCGACAACGACACGCAGCTCATCACCGCCGCCCAGAGCACCATGGAGCGGCTGCTGACCGCAGCCGGGGCCACCGAGCTCATGACCGTCCAGCGCTACGCCCATCTCGTCGGTGGTGCCAGGATGTCGTTGCGCGCGGAGGACGGCGTCGTCGACCCCGCCCACCGCGTGCACGGAATGCCAAACCTGCTCGTCACCGACGGCAGCACCCTGCCGACACAGGGCGCCGCGAACCCGGCGCTGACCATCATGGCCATGGTCGCCCGTGCCGCCGACCTGCTCGCGCGGGCACCCGGCTGATGATCGCCGACGCAGCCGCCACGCAGGCGACCGCCCACGGCCGCGTTTTCGTGGACAGTCGAACACCGTCCCTGCTGGTGGGCGAGGTCGCACATCCGGGTCGTCGACGGCTGGCTGATTGAACCGCTTCAGCACCAATTCAACGGCGAGGCCATCATGGCCGTCGTGGCCCGTGCCGTCGATCTGTGGGGTCCCGTCGGCCGACCAAGCGTCCGGGTCCGCCGGAGCAATCGCCCACGCGGTGAGAGTTTCTGCTCAGCGGCCCGCCGGCAGGGGCTCCGGGTCGTGACTCGGCGTCCCGGGGACGACCGCCAGCGCGGCGACGTGCACCTCGGGGTGATGAGAGCGGCGAGGACGTCCCGGTGCCGGACCCGTCCGATCAGCCGGTGGTCGTCGTCGACGACGTAGACGGCTGGGGCGCCGGCGTCCAGCAGGTCGATGACGTCGCCGGCAGTCGAACCGGGGTTGACGGCCTGCGCAGCCGACCAGATGACGGCCCTTTGCTCACCCGCGGCCAGCTGGTCCATCACGTCGTGGGCGTCCACGAGGCCCACGTAGCGGCCGTCGGGACCGACCACCGGCAGCGCGCCGTCGGCGTCGACGGCGAGCCGGACCGCGGCCTGCCGCGGGGACGTCGAGGTGTCCAGGGGCGACGGCGCATGCGACATCACCGACGACACCGGACGCCGGCGGAGCGCCGCGTCCACCGGCTCGTCGATGTCGATGCCGCGCCGCAGCAGCTTGCGGGTGTAAACGGTGTCCTTGCTGATCAGGTCGCTGATGCCAGTGGCCATGACGACCGCGAGCATCAGCGGCAGGATGATCGTGTACTCGCCGGTCAGCTCGAAGAGGATCACCACGGCTGTGACGGGGGCGCGGGCCGCCCCCGCGAAGACCGCGCCCATCCCGACGAGCGCAAAGGCGCCGACCGAGCCGCCGTGCGCCGGGTCGACGGCGTGCACGATCTCGCCGAACGCGGCACCCGCCATGGCCCCGCAGAACAGGCTGGGGGCGAAGACGCCGCCGCTGCCGCCGATGCCGATCGTGAGGCTGCAGGCGAGCATCTTGGCCACCAGCAGCAGGAGCAGGAAGGCGATCGCATAGCCGCCGCCGACCGCGCGCCCGAGCACCGGGTAGCCCACGCCGTACATCTCGGGCAGAAGCAGCAGGAGCCCGCCCAGTAGGATCGCCGCCGGCGGCTGGCCGCAGCCACTCCGGCCCGTGCCAAGCCCAGTCGCACAGGTCCTCGACCCCGTACAGGACGCGGGAGAAGCCGACCCCCAGCACCCCGGCCACCAGGCCCAGCACGATAAACAACGGGTACTGCACGTAACTGTCCACGCGGAACGCCGGCAGCACCAGGAACGCCGAGTTGCCAAGCACGGCCCGCCCGATGAGGCTCGACGTCACCGACGACACGACGACCATGCCGAAGGCGTCCGCGGTCCACCCGCGCAGGATGATCTCCATCGCGAAGAACACACCGGCCAGGGGCGCGTTGAACGTGGCTGAGATGCCCCCGGCCGCACCGCAGGCCACGAGCAGCTTCACCTTGCGCTCGTCCAGGTGGAACAGCTGCGCGAGGGAAGACCCCAGCGCCGAGCCGATCTGCACGATCGGGCCCTCGCGGCCGACCGAGCCACCGCCGCCGATGCACAGCGCACTCGCCAGCGCCTTCACGACCGCGACCTGCGGCCGGATGCGGCCTCCATTCCTGGCGATCGCGACCATGACCTCGGGGACACCATGGCCGCGCGCCTCCCGCGCAAACCGCTGGACCAGCGGGCCGTAGAGCAGACCGGCGACGACCGGGGCAAGGAGCACGAACCAGCGCCCGAGTGCCGGCAGGTCCGGGTTGCCCACGTGACCGAGGCCGGCGTGGTCGCTGTGACCGGTGAAGACCTCGGTCAGCCCCTGGATGAGATACCGGAAGCCCACGGCCCCCAGCCCGGCGCCGACACCGATCAGCAAAGCGAGACCCAGGATGCGATGCCGCCCGTCCGGGAACAGCCCGACTGCGGTCACCGTCGGTCTGCGCATGCTTTGCATAATGCAACAGGGCCTCTGGTCGCCGTGGCGAGCTTCGTCTGCTCCATCGGCAACGGCCCCGCTGGCCGCCGTGCTGTCGAACGGCGGGATCAGCTTTGGAGGCGTGGTCACTTCATCTTCGGTGACCTGATCATCATCCCGGTCCTGATCATCTACGCCCGGTACTACGGCCGACGTACCGCCCTGCTGATCGGCTCCGTCTTCTACGCCGCGATGGTCGGTGCCGGCTACGCCATCGAGCTGGTGTTCACCCCGCTCGGCCTGGTGCCCGGCGGGCCTCGGCACGCGCACGTCGGCGATCCGGGCATCAGCTGGAACTAACACCACAGTGCTGAACATCGCGTTCATGGCCGTTGCCGCCGCCTTGACCGCCCGGTTCCTGCACAACGGCGGCCGCCACATGCTCGCGATGATGAGCTGGGCACCGCCGGAGCCCGCAGGGTGGGCAGCCTGATCGCCAGCGCGCGGGAGACGCTGAAGCATTGTTGCAGAACCGGTCACCGCCTTCGAGGCCGGCAATGTCGCCGCGACCCTGCTGATCCTGCGCGCCACCGAGCTCCTCACCCCGCCTACGGCCGCGACCGCGCCACCACCCTGGCGCTGGCGCGCTACGTCGCCTACAACGTCGCCGCCACCACCGCCTCAATCCCCGCCGGGCGCCTGGGCGACCGCCTCGGGCCCACCGGGGCCGGCAACGTCCTGGCCGCCGGCGTCTTACTGTTCGCCGTTGCCTACCTGGTGTTCGCCATTGGTGGGACCACCGTGCCCGCCCTCGCGCCCGGGTTCATCGCAGCCGGCCCGGCGATCGGCTGCGTGGAGACCGCCGAGCACTCTGCCGTCGCCGCCCTCGCCCCACCCGACCTGCGCGGCAGCGCCTTCGGTCTCCTGGCCATCGTGCAGTCCCTGGGCAACCTCGCCGCCAGCGGCATCGCCGGACTCCTCTGGACCCTCGCCTCACCCACCGCAGCGTTCACCTACCTCTTCGCCTGGATGCTCATCGCCCTTACCGGACTGCTGTTCACCTACATCAGCCTCTGACCCGCCGCCAAGTCCGCCCCGACCGCGCCGGCGCGTCGAGGGCGGCGCGTAGCTCGCCCACCGCCCCGGCGAAGACCTCGGTGAAGCCGGTGTCCCCGGCGTGGTCGGTCCACCGCTCGAAGGCGGTGGCGAAGACCGCCACGGTGACGGGCGCCAGCAGGGTCGCCGTACGCCGCTCGCTCCCCCGCTCCTCCAGCGCACCCGCCAGCGCTGCCGAGAGGCCGGCGAGCTTGGTGCGTTCCCGCTCCTGCAGCTCCGGGCTGGCCGCGATCACGGCGCGTCGGGCCGGCGCCTGCCCGCTCTGCTCGGCGGCCTCGGCCAGCCGTGCCCCGACGACGGCGAGCGCGGCCACCGCGGCGTCGAGCGGTCCGAGCCGGGGGTCCGCGGCACGCACCGCCGCAGCTACGGCCGGTGGCAGCTGCTCGGAGCCCGCGAAGAGCAGCTCCCGCGTGTCGGCGAAGTAGCGGAAGAACGTCCGCCGTGCGAGCCCGGCGCGTTCGGCGACCTGCGACGCGGTGACGCCATCGAAACCGCGCTCCCGGTAGAGGTCCAGCGCGGCCCGTCGCAGCCGGTCCCGGGCCCCCGGGTCCCACCTCGCCACCAGCACAGCCTACCCCGGCATGACACGCCGTGCCATCAGTGCTAGCGTCAGGCCCTTGATGACTCATGGTGTCATCACGGGAGGAGTGACATGGCGGGCGACGAGTCGACCGGCGAGGTGTGGGTCCTGGGAGCGACCGGGCGCAGCGGGCGCGCGATGACGGCAGCGCTGGTCGCTGCCGGGGTGCGTCCGGTCCTGGTCGGCCGCGACCCGGAGCGGCTGGCCTCCGCAGCCGGTGCGGCTCTGCGCTCCGTGGTCGCGGCCGACCCTGCGGCGACCGCGGTGGAGATCGCCCGGCAGCGTCCTGCGGTCGTGCTGAACACGATCGGGCCCTTCGCGCAGACCGGGGCACTGCTGGCGCGGGCGTGCCTGCCCGCGAGCCACTACGTGGACATCGCCAACGAGCTGGATGCCGCCACCGAGCTGCTCGCGCTGCACGAGGACGCGGTGACCGCCGGCCGCACGCTGGTCAACGGGGCAGGGTTCGGCGTGCTGGCCACCGAGAGCATCGTCGTCGGGCTCTGCGCGGGGCGGCCGACCCCCGTCGAGGTGGCGGTCGACGCGATCCCCTCGGTCGACATCGATTCGGGTGTGATCGGCGAGGCCCTCGCCGGGACCATGGCTTCCTGGATCGCATCGAGGCCGTGACCGATGACGGTTGGCGTGGGCGCGGCGACGTAGCGACCTTGGGCGAGGGCGTCGGGGAGGAAGTCCTGGTAGATGGCGGTGCTGACTTCGTTGGCCTTCAGCGAGGTGCCGAAGATGAACTTGGTGCCGACGCGGTGTGAGCGGGCCCGGGCTTGCAGGGCGACGTTGGAGGTGACGAGCCGCCGGAGGAGCCGCGGGTAGGCCAGCCGCCCGCGCCGGTCGTCGGTGAGGCTGTCGAAGGAGACCTGGGCGCTGGCCATGGACACGAACCTGTTGCCCGTGCACCTGGCGGCGATGCGCACGCACGCCGGGGCCGACGTCGTGCCGATGGCGATCGCCCCGGCGAACTCGCGGCCGTCCAGGGCCGTCACGATGTCGCCCACGACGGTCGGGCTGTTGTAGTCGAAGGCCTGCGTGGCCCCGAGCGAGGTGACGTAGTCGAAATTGCGGGGTGAGGCCGTGGCGATCACGTCGTAGCCGGCGGCGGCGGCCAGTTGGATGGCCTGGCTGCCGACGCTCGTCGACCCACCCCACACCAGCACCGTCTGACCGGTCGGCTCCGCGTGCGCGGTGGGACGCCGGAGCCCGAGCTGGTCCTGCTGGAACAGCCCGCAGGACGCCGTGGAGACGGCGAGCGGGAGGACGGCGGCGTCGGTGAAGGCCATCGCGTCGGGGATCGGTGCGGCCATCCGCTCCAGGACGACGGTGAACTGCTGGAACGCGCCCTCCGCGGGGCTGTTGCTGTCCTTGTCGGTGCCGACGGCGTGGCCGAGGACCCTGTCACCCACCCGGAACCGCGTCACCGCCCGGCCGACCTCGACGACCTGCCCGGCGACGTCGGCGCCGAGCACGGCCGGGTAGTCGAGCCAGCGGTAGGTCAGGCTGCCGTCGACCTGGATGATCCAATCGAGCGGGCTGATCGCGACGGCGAGGTTGCGCACGACGATCTGGTCCTCCCCCGGGTGGGGGTAGGGGGCGGGGCCCACCTCGAGCTTGGCGTGCTTGGCGTTGATCCATGCTGCGGCGTTGGTGGGCATCTGTGGCTCCTCGAACGGCGGTGCACGGCTGTCGGCAGCGATTGCCCCTGGTGCAGTCAGGAGGTTAGCACGATCACATGCACCAGGTGCAGTCGGTGGATACGCTCCGGTGATGGGACGGTGGCAGCCGGACGCGTCCGAGCGGTTGCAGCGAGCGGCGATGGAGCTGTTCCTCGATCGCGGGTACGACGCGGTGACGGTGGTGGAGATCGCGGACCGGGCCGGGCTCACCAAGCGCTCGTTCTTCAACCACTTCGCCGACAAGCGGGAGGTGCTCTTCGCTGGAGCGCCGGCGTTCCAGGCGGGTGTGCTCGAGCACCTGGCGGACGGGGAGACCGGCTCCGAACCCGTGGCCGCCGCGGTGCGCGCGTTGACGCGAGGCGGCCTGGGCCTGGCGAGCTACGCCGGCACGGCGCAGGCCCGCCGCGACCTGATCGCGTCCTCCCTCGACCTCCAGGAACGGGACCTGATCAAGATGGCGTCGCTCGCCGCCGCGATCGCCGACGGGCTCAGGGAGCAAGGCACCGCCCCCAGGAGCGCGACGTTCGCGGCGCAGTCGGCGGTCGCCGTCTTCGCCGCCGCCTACGACGACTGGGCCGAGGACCCCGCCGCCGACCTCGCCGCCCTGATGGAGCGCTCCCTGCAGGAGTTCCGCCGGGCGGTCGCCGAGCGGACCGTCGACGCGCGCGACGCACCTGCCCACGGGGCGCCGGTGCAATGAGGCACCGCCGGGTCGACCGCGGCCGTAGCGAAGCGCCTCGTGGCGGCCCCTCGCGACCAGCTCCTCGGCGTAACCGAGCCGGAAGCCGTGCAGCACGGCGCCCACGGTGGGGGAAGGTGGACACATGGGCATGACTCCGGCGACGATGACTGGCCTCGGACACCGTGGGTCATCAGCGGTCTCTGAGACAAGAGAGGATTTCTGTGGTTGATAGTCCCGTGATCGAAGCGGCACGCCTCGCGATGGGGCCCGTCGGGGCTTTCCTGCCGGTCGCGCCCGGTGACCTGGTCTCAGCCGAGGTGCAGCGTGCCGCGGTCCGCCGGTTGGAGTTGGCCGGTTTCGGCACTGCGTGGACCAATGAGGTGATCGGTAAGGACGCCCTCCTGCAACTCGCCGTGCTCCTGGCGGCCACCGAGCACATGGTCTTCGGTACGTGTATCGCCAACATGTGGGCGCGGCCGCCGCAGACCACGCATGCCGCAGCGACGCAGCTCTGGCAGGCCTACCCCGGCCGGTTCGTGCTCGGCCTGGGTGTCGGCTACGCCCAGCAAGCTGAGAGTGTCGGCCGCGAGTTCGGTCGGCCCCTCGCCACCGCGCGCTCGTACCTGGCCCAGATGGGCTCACCGGCACCGGAGCTGTCCTATCCCCGGCTCCTGGCCGCGAACGGTCCGAAGATGCTGGCGCTGGCCGCCGAGATCACCGACGGAGCTCTGCCAGCAGGGGGGCCGCCGGACTTAACCGCGAGTGCCCGCGCTGCTCTCGGCCCCGAGAAGCTACTCGTGGTCTACGTCGACACGAGCGCCGGGCAGGGTGACGCGACGGCGGTCACGGCGACGGTGCGCGATCACCTCGCAGCCGGCGCCGACCACGTGATCGCGGGCGCCTCGTTCGGCAGTGACTTTGATCTACACGTGCGGCGCCTCGAGGAACTGGCCCCGGCACTCGCTCGGGTGACCTAATGGGACTGCACCCCGCGCCGACCCTTGGTGTTGGGTGTTGCCCAGGATGGTGCTCAACCGGCCGTCGCTTCACGGAGGGAACGTCGCTGGTCTGGGCCCCGGCGGGGGCACCACCGGTGATGATCCGCCTGACCTGCTCGGAGCTTCGGCGGCCGATGTGCGCACGAGACTTTGCGGGTTCCTCCCGGACCGCTGCAGGCCAGCGTGGCGCCGTTGGGGTAAACGCAGCATGCTGCTCGCCGCCGCGGCCACCCCCTACCGCCGTGCCCAGCGAACGCGCTGAGATCCGGAGCGCCCTCAATGCCAGCGTGACGTCAGGCGCGTGGCAGGACCGGCAGGGTGAGGTACGAAGCCCGTGACCCGCCGGTGTGAACGGTGACCTGCCCCGCGGTTCGGCCGTCGTAGAAGGCGTTGCCCGGGAAGATTCCACCCAGCATGTTGCAGGCGCTGATGACCAGGCGTAGTTGCTGGCCGGGACGGAACACGAGTCCGACGGGAAACAGGTCGATCTCAACGTCGACGATCTCGCCGGGATGCAGCTTCTCCACGCGGTCGAAGGTGTGCACCGGCACTGTGTCGGTGGACAGTGCGTCGTCCAGGTGTCGCGCGGAGACGCGTAGGCGGCCGGGCGATCCCTTGTAGCGCAACACAGAACCGCTGCGCTCGGTCACGTCCTGGATCGCCGCGCCCTGGTTCAGGGTGTTGAACTCCTGCAGGGGTGTGCCGTTCGCGGTCAGCTTCTGCACGAGGACGAACAGGTCCGCGTCGTCGGCGCCTTCGGCTTCGACCCAGAGGTGCGCCTTGCAGTAGCCGACCAGCGTGGTCTCTTCCCGGAAGCGCACCGTGAACGACACCTGCCCGGGAAGCGTTGCGGCGTCGTAGGACACCGTGGCCGCGCCGGCGGGCACATCGGGGCTCAGGCTACGGGTGCGCCCGTCGAGGTAATAGCAGGTGTCGGCGACCTCGTCAGGCGGGAATTGGCCGGCGGGCAGGCCCGTGCGGTCGCCGCCCTCCAGGTCGAGCACGGAGTAGCGGACCCGCGGAGTTTCCTTCCAGCCGTTGTTCTCGCCCTTGAGGTAGTGGTCGAAGAATCGGCGCAGATCCTCGACATTCGCCTCGTCGTAGTAGTCGGGCCACCCCAAGCTGGCGTGAATGCGCAGCCACTTCTCCTCGGACGCAATGCTTCGCCACGCGCGGAACGTTCCCTGGGTGTGCAGGGTGTGGGAGTAGCTGGGAGACGACGTATGCCGGCACGGTGATCTTGTCCAACCGTGGGATCTTGTCTTCCCATACATCGTTCATCAGCGGGTACCGCTCCGCCTCCGCGATGACGTCCTCGCGTCGGTTCTTGCCGGCGAACTTCTGCTGCAGCATCTCGGCGAAGCCTAAGTCGGCCATGCCGCCGCGCATGACGAGGTCGCGGTAGACGTCACTGACGCCCTCCCACGGGTTGATCGCCGTCAGGTGGGGAGGTTGTTCGGCCGCGGCGAACCATTGCGAGACCGCCAGATAGGAAGTGCCGCTCATCGCGACCTTGCCGGTGCACCAGTCCTGCGCAGCCAGCCACTCGATGAGATCGTGGCAATCCCGACCCTCTTGTCGATCCCACAGGAAGCTGTCACCGCCAGATTCGGCGATGCCCCGGGCGTCGGGATTGCAGATCGCGTAGCCATGTGCGCACCAGTAGGCCGGGTCGGGACCCTCAAATTTCTCCAGCCCCGAGAAGACTCCATTGTCCAGGCCGACCAGGCCGAAGATGCCCGCGACGCCCGGCGCGGTGCCCTCACTCTTGCCGTACGGGCTCCACGCGATGATGACCGGCACCTTTCCAGTCCCGGCGGGGCGGAGTACGTCGACGTAAATCGTCACACCGTCGCGCAAGGTCACCGCGACGTCCTTCTCAAGCACGATGTCGGTGGCCAGCGGCCTGAACTTCGGATCGATCTGCCAACCCGCTGGCAGCGTCCTCGTGCCCGGCTCGAACGGGCTCAGCATCCCGTGCGCCGGTCCGGCCTGGTAGGTGTCGGAAGAGACGAAAACCTTGTCGTTCACACTCATCGGGGTCTCCTCGCATCTCGTTCGGGCAGCGGCAGAAGGGCGGTGCAGACCGATCGGTCGATGCGTCGTTCAACGGCGAGCTAGTTCTCGTGGCCACCCGGGACCGAGGACTGGAAGAACATTCGCACCGGGTCCGTGGTCGGGTTGGCGTCGACCACCCACCAACCACCCACCGCTGCGCGTGCCAGCGCTGCGGGCCGATCGCCGAGCGGAGCCGTCCTCGTCATTCGCCGTCTCGCAGCCCTCTCGTCGCCTGCGTCGGCCAGCTGCCGGCGGCCGGCGGCCGGGCAGCTCGAGGGTCGGCCGGCTCCCATCCCACGTCCAACACTCTTTCGTGCTGCCAGCCATCGTCGAGCGCGATGATGACGCAGTGGAGCTGCGGCAGTTGGAGTACTTCGTGGCAGTGGCCGAGGAGCGCAGCTTCACCCGCGGAGCGCGACGTGCCCTGGTCGTGCAGTCCGCAGTGTCTGCCGCTGTCGCCCGGCTGGAGCGCGAATTCGAGGTGACGCTGTTCGACCGGTCCACCCGCCAGGTGGCACTGACCGAGGCGGGGCAGGTCCTGCTGACCCGCGCCCGCTGCATCCTGGGGGAGGCGCAGCGGGCCCACGACGAGCTGCACGTGCTCGCGGGAGGCGTGCGGGGGGTCGTCTCGGTCGGGGCCGTGCTCTCGACCGGGTCCTTCGACCTCACCGGCGCGCTCGGTGCCTTCCGGGAGGCCCATCCCGGCGTAACCGTTCACCTGCGGCTCTCGGCCGGGCCGCTCGACGCCCACGCGGAATCGCTGCTCGACGGACGCTTCAACCTGCTCCTGCTTCCCGTGCCGGGTAGAACCCCCGCGGGCGTGGAGCTGCACCGGATCGCACGCATGCGGATGGTTCTCGTCTGCCGGACGGACGACCCGCTCGCCGAGGTCGAGCAGGTGAGCTACGGCGACCTGACTGAACGCAGCTTCGTCGACTTCCCCGAGCAGTGGGGCAACCGGAGCCTGATCGACGCAATGTTCGCCGCCGACCACGCGGAGCGGACGGTGTGCGTCGAGGTGGTCGACATCTCGACCGCCCTGCGCATGGTCCGCGGTCGTCTCGGCCTCGCCTTCCTGCCGAGCGAGGCACTGCAGGGCAACCCGGACCTGACGTCCGTCGACCTCCGCCACCCGCCCCCCGGTGTCGACCTCGGACTGGCTGTCGCCCGCGAACGCCCAATGTCGCAGGCGACGAGGGCGTTGTGGCACGTCTTGCTGGACTGGAGCGATGGCAATGGGCTGGACGCGCAGGCGCGTCGGCGTAGGGCTGCGGTCAACGTCGACGACGAGACCGTCGCCGCGACGGGTCAGCTGGCGGGATCGTGGAAGGGGTGACCTGATCCACGTCGCCACATCGATGGGTCCGGGATGGGCCGGCTGCCATCCCGGCGGCCGAGGTCGCCGTGCTCAGAGGGTTACTCGCTCGCGGGCCACGGCCACCCTTTCGTCGCCGATGACCGTCGGCGTGGGCGCGCCCGTTCCCGGGAGACCGTCCTGACGGGCAGCCCTCCCTGCGGATGTTCGGGCAGTTGCGGGAGAGCGCGGCACAGCAGCTGTGGCCCGAGTTTCGCCGTGTGGCCACGACCGACTGGCTCGGGCCGCTCGACGAAGGCCTGCGCAGCATTGACAGGCCCGAGCTCGCGACCCTCGTCCTCGCGGTCATCCGCGGCCTCCTCATGGACCTGGACGCCACCGCCGACCGCGCCCGAACAGATCGGGCGGCCACTCCGGCCGATCGTCACCGGAGATCGGCGGGCGGCGTTGACCCGGCTACCAACGCTTTCTGCATGAAAGCCACGTCGTGCCAGGCGCCGTGCTTCCAGCCGATCCGGCGATAGGTCCCGACCGGCTCGAATCCCAAGGCCCGATGCAGTCCGACACTGGACTCGTTGGGCAGCGTCATCCCGGCCACCGCCATGCAGAACCCGCGTTCGGCCAGCCGAGCGAATAGCGCCTCGTACAAGGCACGACCGGCGCCGCTCCGTCGGCGGCCGACCTCCAGATAGATGCTGACCTCACACGACCAGCGGTACGCCGGGCGGGACTTGAAGGGGCCTCCGTAGGCGTAGCCGACCACGCGGCCCTCGTCCTGATCCTCCATCACCAGCCAGACGTGGGTGCCCGTGGCAGCGGCGATGCGACCGGCCATCTCTGTCGGCGTCGGAGGGTCGGCCTCGAAGGTGATTGCGGTGTCGGTGACATACCAGGCGTAGATCGCCGCGCACGCCTGCGCGTCACTGCCGGACGCGTCGCGGATGTTCAGCCCTGCCCCGCCCACGGCACCGACAGTAGAGCCGTGCGCGTCCCCGCCGCAGGCACCCGCCGCGGCAACGGTGCGGCGGTGCCAACCAGCACGCAATTCGGATGAATCCGCTGATAAGCCGGCAGGCCGATGCCGGAATGCTGCTTCGTTCTCTTCCCACACTCGCACGCGACGGCGTACGTTCGTCTCATGGTGGCCCGGGCGTTTCACCTCAAGGTCGTGGGAGCGGCCGCCGACCCGCGGGTCCACGGCTTCGAAGCACGGGCGGTCGGACCCGACGACGAGGTGCTCTGCGGCTATTGCCGCGCACTTCTCGGCATCGACCATCGAGCCCGGTACGCCGGGGTAGGGGACTCTCCGGGCGAACCCGACGGGATCATCACCTGCGCCATCTGCGGTCACCGGAACTTCGCGAGCCAGGGCTCCGTGGTCCCCCCACCGCGCTCTCCGCACCCCTAGCCGAACAGGCGCCGGCCGGGCATTCCTTGACGAGCAAGCTGGGTGGCGCGAGCGGCACGACCCGGCCCCGGTGAGGAGGCCTGGCCGTGCCCGTGCGTGTCGGTCAATGCCGCATCGCGCTGACCAGCGCGTCCTCGTGCCGTGCGCCGGGAACGTCCTGGGGCTGCGGCGACCCCCCGCTGTCGGCGGTGTCGTGGTCGCTCTGCTGGTCCTTGATGAGCAGCAGCCGCGCTAGCCGCGGGGGCATCCACCAATTGGCACGGCCCATCAGGCTGACGAGCGCGGGGGCGAGCAGGGAGCGGACGATCAGTGCGTCGATGAGGACGCCGGCGCCGAGTCCGGTGGCGATGATCTTTACCACGATGTCGGGTGTGGAGGAGAGCGAGACCAGGGCGGCGAACAGGATGAGCGCTGCGCTGGTGATCAGTCGTCCGGTCTTGCCGATGCCCTCGACGATCGCGCCATCGGTGGAGCCGTTCCGGTCGTAGGCCTCGCGCATGCGGGTCAGGATGAACACCTCGTAGTCCATGGACAGTCCGAACAGGAAGCCGAACAGCAGGATCGGGGCGAGGCTGTTGACGGCGCCGGTGCTGCCGAGTCCGAACAGGGCCTGGCTGCCGATCCCGTCCTGCCAGAGCAGGACCGTGACGCCGTAGGTGGCTGCCACGCTCAGCAGGTTCAGCAGGATGGCCTTGATGGGCATCACGACCGATTTGAGCGCCCGCACGAGGAAGAGGAACGTGGCCAAGGCGACCAGCAGGATCGCGAGGGGGAACGAGCTGTAGATCTTGTTGGTGTTGTCGATCTGGAGCACCTGGTCGCCGGCGACGACGTCGAGGCTCGGCGCGGCGTTGCGCACAGCGGTGAGGACAGCGCCACCACCGGCGCCGGCGGTCTGGGTGCGCGGGATGACCATGACCACGGACGCGCCGTTCGGGCTGTGCCAGTCACTGCCGGCCGCGGTGAAGGCCCCGGTCACACCAGGGACGGCCTGCTCGCGGGCGGCGACCACCCCGGCGTTGACGCCATTGGTGATCAGGACGGGCATCGGGGTAAGGATGCCGTCGGGGAAACCGTCGTGCTGCAGCCGGACCAGACCGTCACGGGCCGGGCCGCTGGCCGCCAGTGAGGTCAACCCGGGTAGCGCCACGTTGATCTGGGTGGCGACGGCGGCAAGTCCACCGAGGATGGCGACTCCGAGGCCGGCGGCAGCCCACCGGCGACGCACGACCAGCCGGGCCCACCGGTCCCATCCGGTGCGGGCATTGGCGTTCACGAGGCGGTTGCGCCGCGGCCAGTCCAACCGGGGTCCGACGGTGCGCAGCAGCGCTGGCAGCAGGGTCAGTGACACCAGTGCGGCCACCGACGGGATGAACAGCCCGGCGATGCCGACGCCGCGCACGAATGACACCGGGACGGCCGCGAGCGCGAACAGTCCGATGCTCGCGGTGAAGCCGCTGACCGCGACCGCGTGCCCGGCGTGCCGGCAGGAGGCGGCGACCGCGTCGGCGTTGCTCAGTCCCTTGGCGCGCTCCTCCCGCCAGCGGGTCACCACGAGCAGCGCGTAGTCCAGCGACAGGCCGAGTCCGAGGATCGCGACGATGGACTGGATCGCGGGGTTGAAGCGGGTGCCGGGGAGCAGGTGGGTGAGGCCGTTGATGGCCAGCTCCATCGTGAGGATCGAGATGATGGCGGTCAGCAGGGGCACAAAGGCGATGACCGAGCCGAACACCCAGGCCAGGATCAGCAGCGACGCCAGGGCGCCGAACACGACCTCGGTGAGCACGCTGCTGCCCTTACTGGTGCTGCCGGCACTGAGCTGTTCGACTCCCGTCACCGAGACGGTGGCGCCGGGGATGGCGGTGCGGGCGGTGGCGGCGAGGCCGTCCATGACGGTCTGGTCGACGCCGCCGGCGTTCAGTTGGGCCGGGAACACCAGGACCGCGGTGGAGCGGCCGCCGGAGCCGACGAGCGACGGGCTGGGGGTGCTGGCGTAGGAGACGTCGCGCAGGCCCTGGGCGCGGGGCACCGCGGCGTCGACCGCCGACAGTCCTTTGGTGACCGTGGGGTTGCCCGCGGTGACGCCGCTGGGGAGGTCCACGAGCAGCACGCTGGGGTTGGCCCCGGCACCGCCGAACTCCTTGCTCAGGGTCTGGTTCGCGGTGAAGCCCGGGCTCTTCAACGCGAAGCCGCTCTGCAGCCGGCCCGCGAAACTCGGGGCGGCGGCCGCACCGGCGAGCGTGACGACCAGCCACAGCGCGAGCACCAGTTTGCGGTGCCGGAGCACCCATCGGAAGACACCTTGCATGACATGCTCCTGTTCTCGGGGGAGGCGATGCGCGATGCGCGAGGCCCTGCGCGGCGGCCGTGTCGGCGGCCGGACGGTCAGGAGGAACGCTAGGTAGCCGGGTGGGTCCGGCGCATCGGCCGAGCGCAGGCTGTCCACGTCCGCCTCAAGGAGGACGAGCAGCTCCCACGGGTGCCGGCATCCTCCTCAGGGAGGAGAGCCGATGGTCTGTGCCGCCGATGCCGCGGCCGGTTGCGGCGCCTAGCGTCTCCTCAGGTGAAGCCCTTGCCGCCCGGTCGCGCCGGCGCCGTGGACGCCGCGCTCGGCGTGCTGGCCGCGGGATGTCTGCTCGGCGAGGAGCAGCTGCGCGGCTTTGGGTCCCCGGGACAGCCGCTCAGCCTGCTGCTGGCGGCCGCGGTCGGGGTGACACTGACGCAGCGCCGCCGGGCCCCGGTGCCGGTGCTGGGTGTGACGCTCGCCCTGCTGCTCGCCGCGCTCCCGGTGATGGACGCCAGCTTCAGCACCCTCGCGATCGCCATGCTCGCGGCTGCGACAGCCGCCTACCAGGGGCAACGGCGACGGTCCCTGCTGGTCGGCCTGGCCCTGCTGCCGGTGCTCGGAGTCTTTATCCTCGTCGGCGGCGATTGGCACGAAAGCGGCCAGCAGCTCTACGTCGACCTGGTGCCGCTGCTGGCCGCCGTCGCGGCCGCCGACGCGCTGCGCTCCCGCGGCCAGGCCCGCCTTGCGCGCGGGGAAAGAGAGCAGGCGGTGCGCGCCGCGGCGGTGCGGGAGATGTTCGACGCGCATCGGCTGCACCTGGCCCGCGAGCTGCACGACAGCGTCGCGCACGCACTGGTCGGCATCAACACCCAGGCCGCCGTTGCCGCGCACCTGCATGCGCGTGACGCGGACCCCGAGCTGCTCGCCGTCCTCACCCAGGTCAAGACGGCCTCGGCGGCGGCGTTGCGGGAGCTGCGCGACACCCTCGGCCGGTTGCGCGAGGACCAGGTACCCGCGCCGGTCCGCCCTGGCACCAGTGGCCTGGACGACGTGCAGACCCTCGTGCAGCCGCTGCGATCGGCCGGGCTCGACGTCCGCCTCGACTGGAGTCCGGTGCACGGCCGCATCCCGACGCCCACCGCACACGCGGCCTACCGCATCACCCAGGAGGCGCTCACCAACGTGCTGCGACACGCCCACGCCCACGTCGTCGAGGTGGGGCTGACCCTCCGCGACCACGAGCTGCACCTGTCTGTCGCCGACGACGGACGCGTGGCAGCGATCCCGGACGTGCCGGGACACGGCCTGCTCGGGATGCGTGAGCGCGCCGCGACCGTGGGCGGCAAGGTGGACGCGGGCCCGCGCCCCACGGGTGGATGGCTGGTGTCCGCCCGGCTCCCCGTGGGCCCCGACGTATGACGGGCAAACCTGTCCGGGTCCTGATCGCCGATGACCAGGGGCTCGTGCGCGCCGGCTTCCGACTGCTCCTGGACGCCGAACCGGACCTGACCGTCGTCGGCGAGGCAGCCGACGGTGCGCAGGCGGTGCTCCTGACCCGGCAGGCGAGTCCGGACGTCGTGCTGATGGACATCCGGATGCCCGGGGTCGACGGCCTGGAGGCGACCCGGCGCATTCGGGCCGACCCGGCGCTGGACGGCACCAGGATTCTGATCCTGACGACGTTCGACCTCGATGAATATGTCTTTGCCGCCTTGCGCGCCGGAGCCAGCGGTTACCTGCTCAAGGGAATGGAACCCGAGGAACTGATCGGAGCCGTGCACCTCATAGCGGACGGGCAGGCGTTGCTCGCTCCTACCGCAACCCGCCATCTGATCGATGCCTACGTCGCCGCCGCACCGGCCGCGACCACCCCCACCGTGGCGCTGGCGCCCGACATGACCGACCGTGAGACCGGGGTGCTGGCGCTGGTAGCTGAAGGCCTGTCCAATGTGGAGATCGCCGAGCGCCTGTTCATCAGCCCCCTGACGGCCAAGTCGCACGTGTCCAGCCTGCTGGCCAAGCACCGGCTCCGCGACCGCGTTCAGCTCGTCGTGCTCGCCTACGAGAGCGGACACGTGCACCCGGGCGAAACGACGGCCGGCGGCGCGACCTCGTAGGGCGCTCGGCCCGTCGCCGGCTTGACAACTTTGCTATAGCACATACTCTGTGTCATGTGATGTCACTCACGCACCTGAGCGCGCCGACGCTCGCCGTTCAGGCGTACGAGGCCGTGCGCCAGGCGATCGTGGACGGGAGCCTCGCCCGGGGCGAGAAGGTCACCGAGCGCGGTCTGGCGGATCTGCTGAACACCAGTCCAACCCCCGTCCGCGAGGCCATCCGACGGCTGGAGCAGGACCGGCTGCTGGAGCGGCGGGGGTTGCGGACTCTGGTGGTCACCGACGTGGATGCGACCGAGATCGCGGACATCAGCCTGATCGAGGACACGCTGCGCGCCGTCGCCGCGCGGCTCGCCGCGACGCGCGCCAGCGACGACCAGCTCCGCAGGATGGCCGCCGCGCTGGACTCGGCGGACATGGTCATCGCCGCTTCGACGTCGGCGGACGAGCAGCGTGGCCTCCCGGCCGAGCAGCAGGCCGTTGACCGTGTCTGGCAGCACCTGCGGGAGTTCCACCGGCTGGTCGACCAGGCAAGCGGGAGCCCGATGCTGATGCACATGCTGGGAATGGCCGACGCCTTCGGGCCGGGCGAACGCCGGCAGGTGCTGCGCGCGGAGATGCTCACCGAGCGATCAGCCGCCCGCCAGCGCTACCCGCAGCATCGGGCCATCCTCGACGCCCTGCTCGCCCGGGACGCGAATCGGGCCGAGGCGCTGATGCTCGACCACGGCCACGAGGCCGCCGCCCCTCGCCTGAAGGCGCGCCAGAAGTAGGCCGCAGGCCAACACCCGCGACCGCCATTCCGCCGCATGCTATAGCATGCACACCATAGAGAGGTTGTCTGATGTCATCGCAACGAAGCGGTAGGAATTCCCGTTGGCGCGTGCTCGCGCTCCTGCTCGCCGGCATCGCGGTCCCCGCCTGCGGCTCCGGCTCGACGGCGCAGAGCCCCAGCACGGCGCCAGCCACCGCAGGCGCTGCCGCGGCCTCGGTTCCGGCGAGCGCATCGGTCCCCGCCGGGACGGCACCCGCGACGTCCTCCGACGTGGTCGCGGCATCGAAGACGGAGAAGGGAGTCGTCATCTACGGCAACCCGCCCGCGCAGTTGTGGGGGCCGGTGGTGAAGGCCTTCACCACGAAGTACCCGTGGGTCAAGGTCACGCCCTACGACGTCGACGACAACACCGTCTTCTCCAAGTACGCAGCCGAACACGGGGAGAAGGCTCGCACTGCCGACATCATCGTGGCGAGCGCCCCCAACCTGTGGCTGAACGCGTCCAAGACCAACACGGTCGTCGACTACACCCCGGCGGGCATCTCGCACTTCCCCGCGTTCGCCAAGCAGTTCCCCGGCGTGTTCGTGCTCTCCGCCGACCCGGCGATCACCATCTACAACACCGCGCTCGTGAGCAAGTCACAGGTCCCCGATTCCTTTGCCGCGCTCGCGGCAGCTGTGCAGAAGGGCCAGTACAAAGGCAAGCTCAGCACCTACGCGGTCGACAACACCTTCGGCTACGCGGCTTCCTACGGTCTGGTGCAGAAGGCTGGCTTCTCGGTGCTGGACACCCTCGGCCCGCAGACCAAGCCGGCCTCCGACGGCGGGGCGATGCTGGCCAGCGTCGCGCAGGGCGGCGCTGCCATCGGCTACCTGGAGTCCGGCCTGGTCCGCGGCGCCCTCGCCCAGTTCAAGGGGCTCGTCGATTACACCTACACCAAGGACGTCACCCCCCTCATCCCCCGGGCGATGGGCATCACCGCGGGTGCGACCAGCCCGAACTCAGCGAAACTGTTCGAGGACTTCCTGTTCAGCACCGACGGCCAGCAGGCTATGTGCTCCGGCGGCTTCAACGCCTACCGCACGGACTTCACCCCCACCGGCTGTCAGGCGACATTGCAATCGGTGTACGCCGCCGAGTCCACCCGCGACCCTGCCACCCGGCCGGTGCCACGCCGCCGCTTCCGCCCGGCAGGCACGGCGCAGGCAGGCGTATGGGCGCTGGTCACCATCGCGGTACTCGGCCCCGTGCTGCCGCTGGTGTACTCCTCGTTGCGGGACCGGCCCCTCTACCAGAGCGGAGGGCACTGGACCTTCGCGCCCTACCGCCAGCTCTTCGGCGACCCGGAGTTCTGGAAGGCCGCGCGCAACACCATCGAGTTCGCCCTGGCATCGACGATCATTTCCGTCGTCGTCGGGTCGGCGTTCGCCGTGCTGTGCGCCAGGACGGACCTGCCCGGTGCCCGGCTGCTGTCCAAGCTGGTGATCGCCCCGATTGTCATGCCGTCGCTGGGGCTGCTGCTCGGCTGGAACATCCTCTACGGCGATGGCGGCTACGTCACCGGGCTGGCCAGCCAGGACCTGGGAATCACCTTGCCGGCGCTGGCGTCGGTGACCGGCATGTCGGTCCTGGGTGGCTGCGTCACCGCGCCGATCGCCTTCCTGACCTGCCGGGCCGCGCTGACCAACGCCGACTCCTCGCTCGAGGACGCCGCCCGCAGCGCGGGGGCCTCCAGCGCTACCGTGCTGCGGCGCGTCACGTTCCCGCTGCTGCGCCCGGCGCTGCTGAACTCCGCGCTGCTGACCTTCACCCTGGCGATCGAGGCGCTCGGCATCCCGTTGATCCTGGGCCAGCCCCGCAATATCAACTTCCTGGCCAGCTACCTGTACAGCACCTGGACCAACGCCACCTCACCAGATCCCGGCTCGGTCAGCGCCGGCGCCATTGTGCTGCTTCTCGTCGCCACGGCCCTGCTGGTGCTACGCAGACGCCTGCTCGGCTCCGAGGAGCGATTCGTGGCGGTCGCGGGACGGGCCGGCCGCGCCCGGTCGATATCGCTGGGCCGCTGGCGGTGGCCGGTCACGGCACTGGCCGGGGTCTATGTGCTGTTCACCGCGGTGCTGCCCCTGCTGGGCCTGCTGGTGTCCTCCGGCGTCCGGCTCCTCACCCCGTTGATTGCCCCGTGGCACCTGATCACCAGCGGCAATTACCAGGCCCTGCGCGATGACCCCGTGTTCGCCCGGTCAATTGGCAACAGCCTGACTGTCGCCCTCGTCGGGGCGCTCGTGACCACGGCTGTCGTCGCTGCGGCGACGCTTGTCGCGCACCGCTCCCGCTTCGCGCCGCGAGCCACACTGCCGTACACGCTGCTGTACCCCCGGGCCATCCCGGGCATCATCATCGGGGTCGGATTCTTCTGGACGTTCCTGCTGGTCAACCCACCGGGCGGTCAACTGCGGGAGAGCGTCTGGGGCATCGCGCTTGCGCTCAGCGTCCGTAGCGCGACTCTCGCCTACATCGTGCTCTACCCCTCGCTCAGCCAGGTCAGCGGCGCGCTGGACAACGCCGGACGAGCCGCTGGCGCCGGCTGGCTGTCGGTGAGCCGCCGCGTGGTGCTGCCGCTGATCCGGCCGGCCATCTTCGCGTCTTTCGTGCTCATGTTCGTCTCGATCCTCAACGACTACGACCCGGCGGTCTTCCTGGTCCGCCCGGGCAACGAGATCATCGGAGTCACCATGCTCGAAGCCTTCAAGCAGGGCACGACCGGGCCGGTCGCGGCACTCGCCACCGTGCAGGTGCTCATCACCATCACCGTCCTCGGACTGGGCGCCCTTGCTTTCGGCAGCAAGCTGCTCGGGGGTCGTCGTCGTGCCTGACATCCAGGTGACCGGCCTGACGAAGTCCTTCGCAGCGGGCCGCGCCCTCGACAACGTGACATTCACGGTCGCCGACAAGGAACTCTTCACGCTGCTCGGCCCCAGCGGCTGCGGCAAGTCCACGACGTTGATGTCCATCGCGGGCTTCCAGCAGCCGGACAGCGGGTCCATCGTCTGCGGCGACCAGACGTTCTTCGACGCCGCCGGGCGGGTCGGGCTGCCCGCCGAGACGCGCAACCTCGGGATCGTCTTCCAGTCCTATGCGATCTGGCCGCACATGACGGTCTTCGACAACGTCGCATTCCCGCTGCGGGTGCGCAAGGTACGTCGGGAGAGGATCCGCACCGAGGTGGCGAAGGCACTCGCCCTGGTGGAGATCGGCAACCTCGCCGCGCGCTACCCGCACGAGCTGTCCGGCGGCCAGCAGCAACGCGTCGCCCTGGCCCGGGCCATCGTCTATTCACCGTCGGTACTGCTGCTCGACGAGCCGTTCTCCAACCTCGACGCGAAGCTGCGCGAACGAGCCCGGGTCTGGCTCAAGGACCTCCAACGCGACCTCGGGCTGACCACCGTCTTCGTCACCCACGACCAGGACGAAGCGCTGTCCATGAGCGACCGCATCCTGGTGATGAACGAGGGTCGCGTGCTGCAGACCGGCACCCCCGAAGTGGTGTACCGCACCCCCACCCACCGCTTCGTCGCCGGCTTCGTCGGGCAGTGCAACCTGCTCACCGGTTCCCTCACCCGGCCCGGACCGGACGGGGCGGAGCTCGACGTACCCGGGGCCCCGACGCCGCTTCGGATGCCCTCCCCGAGCGGGCGACTACCCGACGGCACGTCGCCCGGCGGTGCACGGCCCGGTGCTGCGGCCACCGTGGCCGTCCGGCCGGAAGCTATCGAGCTCGACCACGAACCCGCCTCCCCAGCCAGCAATCGATGGACGGTCGAAGTGCACTCCGTGGAGTTCCTCGGCGACCACTATGCCTATCACCTGCTCGCCGGCACAGTCGAGCTCATCGCCACCCGGTCACTGCCCCTGCTCGGGGGACCACTGACCGCCCGCATCCCCCCGGAAGCGCTCGTCCCGGTGAGCTAGCACAGGCCTCCGCACAGCAGGGCCGCGCACCAGACACAGCCCCCCAACCACTGCCAGGCACGCCCCACTCACTCCCGGGAGCCCTGATGGACCAGACCACGCCCGACACCGCGCCGCGCGCCGCCTCCTCCGGCCGACGTGAACACGGCTTCACCGAAGACGCAGTACGTGTGCTCGTGCCCACCGGGATGCTCGGCAGCGGCTTCCCCGCCGAGACGCTCTCCCGGGGGATAGACCTCGGCGCGGACGTCATCGCGGTCGACGGTGGTTCCACAGACTCGGGACCCCACTACCTGGGCACGGCGACGGCCAAGACCGCGCGGGGTGCCGTCGCCCGCGACCTGCGCGTGATCCTCACAGCGGCGCGGTCCGCCGACGTACCGGTCATCGTCGGCTCGTGCGGCACCTCTGGCACCGACAAGGGCGTGGACTGGGTCTACGACATCGTGGCGGACATCGCCGGCGTCGAGGGACTCGACCTGGTGGTGGCCCGCGTCTACAGCGAGCAGCACTCCGAACATGTGATCGCGATGCTCGCCGAGGGGCGCGTGCGCCCCCTCCCGCCGGCGGGATGGCTGCAACCCGAGACGGTCGCCCGCTGCTCGCACATCGTGGGGCTGATGGGCCACGAGCCCATCGCGGACGCCCTGAACGGCGGCGCGAACGTGGTGCTCGCCGGCCGGGCCTCCGACACGGCGGTCATCGCTGCCGTCCCGCTCCTGCGCGGCCTGCCGCCGGGCCCGGTATGGCACGCGGCGAAGACCACTGAATGCGGTGGGCTGTGCACCGACTCCCCGCGCAGCGGTGGCGTGCTGGTCACCATTGACGCGGGCGGGTTCACGGTGGAACCGCTTGCGCCCGAGGCCGCGTGCACCCCCAGCAGCGTCGCCGCCCACATGATGTATGAAAATGCCGACCCGTTCAGGATGCGGGAGCCCGCCGGCACGCTCGATACGAGTGCGGCCACCTACCGGGCGCTCGACGCCCGCCGCGTGCGGGTGGAGGGATCCCGGTTCGACCTCGCCGAGCAGCACACCATCAAGCTGGAAGGGTCGGCGCCCACCGGCTACCAGACGATGATCGTGGTCGGGATCAGGGACCCCGCTGTGCTCGCCCGCCTCGACGAGTGGTGCGACCTGGTCCTCGAAGCACTGCACCAACGCGTACCCGGCACCCTTGGACTGGCGCGCGACGACTACGACCTGCGCATCATCCGCTACGGGCATGACGCGGTCCTCGGCGCGCTCGAGCCCGACCGCGACCAGCCCCCTCGCGAGGTCGGCGTCGTCTTCCTCGCCACGGCGCCGGACCAAGGCACTGCCACCCAGCTGGCGAAGCTTGCCAATCCGCTCTTGCTGCACGCACCCCTGCCCGACGCGAGCTCCCTGCCCAGCTACGCGTTCCTCAGCTCACCGGCGGAGACGGAACGGGGCCAACAGCACGAGTTCGTCCTGCAGCACGCCGTCGACGTCGACAAGCCCGGCGAGCTGTTTCGCACCACGTTCGATCGGGCCGCCGCATGACGACGACCCTGGCCGATCTCGACGGACTGGTGCGCTCAAAGAATGCCGGACCCTTCTGGCTCACGATCGACATCTTCATCCACGACCAGGTCGAATACGCCCGGGTCGTCGGCTCCACGCTCACCGACCCCGTCGCCCTCGCGGGCGTCTACAACGTCGACCCCGGCACCGTCCAGGTGTTCATTCTCGCGGACCTGCAAGCAGTCAAGATCTCCTTTCCTCGGCCGATCGAGCAGGGCTCGCTAAGCGAGCGTGACCTGCACGCAGGGCAGCAGTACGTGCCCCTGCTGCGGACCCGCATCCCCGAGCTGATCGATTCCACGCTGACGCGCTGACTAGAGGCGACCACTACCTTGCTGGACCATAGGCGAGGGCGATCCCACTCGCGATGGCGACGTTGAGCACCGCGAATCCAAGGAACCGGTCGGGATGCCCCAGCAGAAAGAGCGAGGCTGACCCAGAGCACTTTCGGCACCGCCGCATGGTCGCTGAGATGCTTGCCCCACACGAGCCCGAAGCCGAACCCCATCAAGACTGCAACGAAATAGCGACCGATCCTTTTGTTGAGAACGGTGGCCACACCGCGAACGCACGGTCGGCAACCAGGCCCGCAGTCCCTCCACCGCGATGCCCGCTCCCCGAGCGCCGCCGGTGGTCAGCTGGCGCAACGGCGTCTATCCGCCGCGGGTCTGGTCGATCAGCGAGGCGCAGGCCGGGACCCGGTGCTGAACCAGGCGCCGGCCAGGCTGACGGCCCCGAGGATGACCGCGGCGGCCCCGTGCGTGACGTGGTGGCGAGCGCTCCCGGCCTGGTGGCCGGGCAGGAACGAGGGCAAGGCGCTGGCCGTCCTGGCGAAGTAGACGACGCCGATCACGAGCAACGCGATGCCCAGGACGGCGAGCGCGACGGTTGCCGCCACGGGGGCGGAGCGGACGGACGGGGCGGCCGGAGTCGTCATGCCGCCAGTGTCCCAAACGGAGGCCGACATCGCCGGCGATCGCGCGTCCCGCGGCCACCCGCACCCAGGAGCAGGATCGGCGCATGAGTTCGCCGTTCTCCGACCACCAAAACGACATCTACCTCGGTGGGCTGTTCGGGACCGTGCCCGACCTGCCGTTCGGCTGGCGCGACCTGGAGCAGCGGGCGTACGCCGCGATGACGGCCGGCGCCGTCGGCTACGTCGCCGGCTCGGCCGGTGCTGAGGACACCGCCCGGGCCAACCGGGAGGCCTTCGACAGCTGGCGGATCGTGCCGCGGATGCTGCGTGGAGTGCCTGCGGCGCGGGACCTCTCGACCACCCTGCTGGGCACCCGGCTGCCGGCCCCCGTGCTGCTCGCGCCGGTGGGCGTGCTGTCCATCGTGCACGACGACGCCGAGCCCGGCGTGGCCAGGGCGGCTGCGGCCCTCGGCGTGCCGATGGTGCTCTCGACGGCCAGCAGCACGGCGATGGAGGAGGTGGCGGCGGCCGCACCGGATGCGCCCCGCTGGTATCAGCTCTACTGGCCGCGGGAGCGGGAGATCGCCGCGTCGTTCATCCGGCGGGCGGAGGCGATCGGCAGCACGGCGATCGTCGTCACGCTCGACACCTGGCAGCTCGGGTGGCGCCCTCGCGACCTCGACACGGCGTACCTGCCCTTCCTGCGCAGCATCGGGATCGCCAACTACACCAGCGACCCCGCGTTCCGCGGCGGCCTGGAGAAGTCACCCGAGGAGGACCCGCAGGCGGCCGTGCTGCACTTCGTCGGGGTCTTCACCAACCCGACCCTGACCTGGGACGACCTCACCTGGCTCCGGACCCAGACGACACTTCCGCTGGTGCTCAAGGGGATCCAGCATCCGGACGACGTCCGCCGGGCGATCGACTCCGGCGTGCAGGGCATCGTCGTGTCCAACCACGGCGGCCGCCAGGTGGACGGCGCCACCGGCTCGCTGGACGCATTGCCGGGCTGCGTGGCGGCCGCGGGCGACCTTCCGGTGCTGTTCGACAGCGGGATCCGCACCGGGGCCGACGTCGTCAAGGCCCTCGCCCTCGGCGCGCGGGCGGTGCTGCTGGGCCGCCCCTACGTCTGGGGCCTGGGCCTCGCCGGCGAGCGAGGCGTCACCCACGTGCTGCGCGGCCTGCTCGCCGATCTCGACCTGCAGCTCGGCCTGTCAGGACATGCCTCGGTCGCGGAGCTGTCGCGGGAGTCCTTGGCGCGCAAGGTGGTGTCGTAGCGCGTCGACACCCTGTGCACGGCGCGGCGGCGGCGGGCGCCGGTCCCGGCAGACTGGCGGGGTGGCCGAGGCGGGAGACGACGAGCGGGTGCGGCGGCTGCTCGCCGTCGCCGTCGGCAGCCTCCCGACCGGGGCGGCCCGGCCCGGGCAGCAGCGGATGGCCGCCGCCGTGGCGCAGACGCTGCGCGAGGGTGGGGCACTGCTGGTGCAGGCGGGCACCGGCACCGGGAAGAGCCTGGGGTATCTGGTGCCGGTCCTCGCCCAGCGCCGCCGGGTGGTCGTCGCCACCGCCACCAAGGCGCTGCAGTCGCAGCTCGTCGACGAGGACCTCCCCCGGCTGGTCGACACGCTGACCCCCCTGCTCGGCCGTCGCCCGACGTTCGCCCTCGCCAAGGGCCGCCACAACTACGCCTGCCTGCTGCGCGCGCACGGCGAGGCAGAGCCCGACGACGGCCAGGAGATGCTGCTGCCCGGGGCGGCCGTCGAGGCGGCCGACGGCAGTGTGCTCGGCCGGCAGGTGCTGCGGCTGCGGCAGTGGGCCCTGCAGACCGACAGCGGGGACCGCGACGACGTGGAGTTCACCGTCGACGATCGGGCCTGGGCGCAGGTGAGCATCAGTGCGCGGGACTGCGTCGGGCCCCGCTGTCCCTACCGCGCGGACTGCCACAGCGAGCGGGCCAGGGAGACCGCCCGCGAGGCCGACGTGGTGGTCGCGAACCACACGCTGCTCACCCTCGACCTGGCCGGCGGAGGGCGGAGCACCAGCGACGTCGAGGCGATCGTGGTCGACGAGGCGCACGAGCTGGCCGACCGGGCGACCGAGGCGCTGACCGAGGAGATCACCGCGACCCTGCTGCGGCGCAGCGTTTCTGCGGCGGCGAAGCAGGTCGCGACCGGCACGAGGGACCGGCTCCAGCAGGCCGCCGACGATGCGACGGCGGAGCTCGCGGTGCTCGGCTCCGGTCACCTCCCGCAGCTGCCACCCACCCTCGCGACGGCCCTGCGCCAGCTCGCCGCCCAGGCCGGCGCAGCCGACGCCGAGCTGGCCGCAGCCGCCCGCGCGGAGGAGGAGCCCGACCCGCAGACCGCCGGGGAGCGCGACCGGGCCAGGGTGCTGCTGCAGCAGGTGACCGGCGCCGCGGGCCGGCTGGTGCGCTGCGCGTCCGCCGATGCGGCCTACGTCGCCGGCGGCGCGCTCCGCGTCGCCCCGCTGCACGTCGGCGGCGACCTCGCCCGCACGCTGTTCCCCGATCGGGCCGTCGTGCTCACCAGCGCGACGCTGGCCGTCGCCGGCTCGATGGACACCGCCGCCAGCGCCCTGGGGCTGCAGCCAGGTGCCTTCGAGGGCCTCGACGTCGGCAGCCCCTTTTCCTATTCCACGCAGGGGATGCTCTACGTCGCAGCCCAATTGCCCGATCCCGGGCGCGACGGAGCCCGGTGGGCAGCCGCCGTCGACGACCACCTGGTGGAGCTCATCGCCGCCGCCGGCGGACGGACGCTGGCGCTGTTCAGCTCGATGGCCGCCGCCCGCCGGGCCGCCGCGGCCTGCCGCGACCGGCTCGACGTGCCCGTGCTGCTGCAAGGGGAGGACACGGCGCCGATGCTGCGGCACCGGTTTGCGGCCGACGTGCGCGCGTGCCTGTTCGGCGTACGCACCTTCTGGCAGGGCGTCGACGTGGCCGGCAGCTCCTGCCAGCTCGTGGTCATCGACCGCATCCCCTTCCCGCACGTGAACGACCCGCTGGTGGCGGCCCGCACGGCGGAGGCCACCGCGGCCGGGCGCAACGGCTTCGGCGAGGTCAGCGTCCCGGCGGCGGCGGTGCTGCTGGCCCAGGGCGTCGGCAGGCTCATCCGCTCCACCGACGACCGTGGCGTGGTGGCGGTGCTCGACCCACGGCTGGCGACCGCCCGATACGCCGGGGTGCTGCGCAGGACCCTCCCGCCGCTGTGGTGGACCACCGACCAGCAGGTGGTCCTCGGCGCGCTGGCCCGCCTCGACGCGGGCGCGCCGCCGCCGCGTCCAGCCGGTCCCGCCCCGGCCGAGCGCCGCCGCACCGCGCGGGCCGCGAGCAGCCGCAGCAGCGCCTGACCCAGGCTGCCCCCTGATCGCGCTGAGGCAGACTCGGCGGATGGACACCCTGGAGAAGCGGCTCTACACCGCCGAGGCGAGCGCCACCGGCGGCCGCGAAGGCCACACCAGCAGCAGCGACGGCCTAATCGATCTGGACCTGCGGCCCCCCAAGGAGATGGGCGGACCGGGGGGTGGGAGCAACCCGGAGCAGCTGTTCGCCGCCGGGTACGCCGCCTGCTTCCAGGGCGCGCTCGGCGTGGTCGCCCGCAAGGAGAAGGTCGACACCAGCGGCTCCGTGGTCACCGGCAAGGTGACCATCGGCCCGATCCGCGGCGGCGCGGCCTACGGCATAGCGGTCGAGCTCGACGTCAGCATCCCCGGCGTCGAGAAGGCACGCGCGCAGGAGCTGGTCGACGCCGCGCACCAGGTCTGCCCCTACAGCAACGCGACCCGCGGCAACATCGACGTCACCCTGTCGGTCAACTGACCCGCCGGGCGCGGTTCACGCGGTGACGTCGGCCGTGGTGAACCGCGTCCAGGCCAGCGCGCCGAACACCGCGACGTAGCCGGCCTGCACGCCGAGACCGCCTGCCAACGAGCCCCAGTCGACGTGCGAGCGCAGCAGCTCCCCGAAGTCCAGCCAGTGGTGGCTCAGCAGCACCGGGTGGATGAACGACAGCTGAGGCAGCGCGTCGAGCACGGCCCCGACGACGGCGAAGGCCACGGTGGTCGCCATCGCCGCCACCGGCACCTCGGTCAGGGTGGAAACGAACAGCCCGACCGCGACCAGCCCGGTCAGCGACAGCACGACGTACGCCGCGACGGCGGCGGCGCGGCCGAGCCCCGTGGCGTAGCTCACCGTGTCGCCGGAAAGCAGTGTGACCCGGGTGACGGGGAACAGCGCCAGCCCGGTGACCAGGCCGACGAGCGCCACCACCGCGACCGCGCCGAGCGCAAAGGACATGCCGCCCGCTGCCTTCACCAGCAGCAGCCGGCCGCGGGAGACCGGCACCGTCAGCAGGTAGCGCAGCGTCCCCGCCGACGCCTCTCCCGCCACGGCGTCTCCGCTGACGATCCCGACCGCCAGCGGCAGGAAGATCGGCAGCGAGACCGTCAGCGCCGTGAAGACCAGGAACAGCCCGTTGGAGGTCACGTCGGTGAGGAAGGCCGGACCACCGCCGTCGCTGGAGTTGCTCGCGCGGATGGCGATCCCGATGAGCAGCGGCACGACGCCCAGCGCCGCGAGCAGCACCTGGTTGCGGCGGCGGCCGAAGACGAGGCGCAGCTCGCTGCGGTAGAGCCGAAGCGCGGCGCCGCGCTGGACGGTGGGTGCGGCCCGACGGACAGCCGCGGCGGCGGGTGCGCGGAGCTCAGCGAGCGACATCGAAGCCCTCCCCGGTCAGCTCGACGAACACGTCCTCCAGGGTGGCCCGGCGCACGGCCAGGCCCCGCACGCCGACGCCGGCATGCACCAGCGCGGCGGTCACCGCCTCCGGCTCCGCGTCCCCGAGTGCGGCCTCGACACTGGCTGCCTCGCAGCGGATGTCAGCCAGGCCGAGGCCCTGGAGCACGAACGCCGCGGCGGCCGGCTCGCCGGTCTGCACCGCCACCGTCGCCGCCGTACCCGTCCCGACGTCGGCCAGCGCACCCTGGCGCACCAGCCGGCCGCGGCTCATGATCCCGACGTGCGAGCAGACCTGCTCGATCTCGGCGAGCAGGTGCGAACTCACCACCACGGTCGTGCCGTCGGAGGCGAGCTCGCGGACCAACGTGCGGACCTCTCGGGTGCCCTGCGGGTCGAGGCCGTTGGTCGGCTCGTCGAGCACGAGCAGGTCGCGCGGCTGCAGCAGCGCGGCTGCGAGCCCGAGCCGCTGCTTCATCCCGAGGCTGTACTGCCGGTAGCGCTTGGTGGCAGCGGCGGACAGCCCGACCCTGGCGATCGCAGCGTCGATGCGGCCAGCACTGGTGCGTGGGTCCGCCGTGCGGTCCACGGCGTCGAGGCGGCGCAGGTTGTCCCGCCCGGAGAGGTAGGGGTGGAACGCCGGGCCCTCCACGAGCGCGCCGACCCGCGGCAGCACTCGCTGGGCCTCCCGGGGCATCACCGACCCGAGCAGCGAGACCTCACCGGCGGTCGGGGTGACCAGCCCGAGCAGCATCCGGATGGTGGTCGTCTTGCCCGAGCCGTTGGGCCCGAGGAAGCCGAACACGGCACCGCGCGGCACATCGAGGTCGACGCCGTCCACCGCGACCTGCCCGGAGCGGAAGCGTTTGGTGAGACCGCGGGTGCTGACCGCCGCCTCCCCGGCCGGTGGCGGCAGCACCGCCACCGGACCCTCCGTCTCGAGCAGCGCGGTCACTTCGCCAGGTCCTGCAGCACCTGCGGGGTGACGGCCCCGACCAGCACGCGGCCGTCGTCGGTGAGCAACGCAGACACCAGCTTGGTGGTCAGCACCCGGCCGCCGGGCACCCGGGTGGTCAGCTGGTCAAGCGACTGGGTGGAGCTCCCCTTCGCGCCGGCGGTCGCGACCGGCGCGGACAGCTCGGCGACCGAGGTCCAACCCTTGCCGAGGACGGTGGGCTGCGTCCCTCCGGCCGGCCGCGCATGCGACCCCTTGGCGTCCGACGCCGTGGGCAGCTTCGACTCGGTCACGGTCGACCCGGGCGGAGCGGTGAAGCGGAACACGGACGCGGCCGGCGTGCTGAAGCTGACGTCGGTGAAGCCGACCTGGATGGCCGGCGTGGCGGCATCCGCCGCGGAGAATGCCTGCACCCGCAGCGGAGCGTGCGTCGCCGCGTCCATGGCGATCCGCACCGAGCCGACGAGCGAGCTGGTGTCGCGGGGCTTGAGGACCAGCTGGTACGCCGGGCGGCCGGCCACCCGCGCGGTGCGGTCCACCTCGACCACGGTGCTCGGGTCGACGGCCTTCAGCAGCGCGTCGGCGGCGGCCTGCGGGGTGGCATACGCGGCCGGATCGCCGGCGGCGGCCGGACGCTGCGCACCATCGCTGGGCAGGGTGGTGTGGGTGACCTTGTCCCCGGCGCTGGTGTACGTCCAGAGGTCGGTGCCGGAGTGCACGGCGTCGTACTCACTGAGCTGGCCGAGCAGCGCGACCCGCTGGCGCTGCGGGCCATCGGCCCACACCCGCACGCTGTGGCTGCCGGCCAGCAGGCCGAGCGGGCTGGCGGCACCGCCGGTGCTGCCCGTCGGCAGCTCCGGCAGCCCGAGGCGGGCTGTCTCCACGACGGTGCCCGAGAGGGCGTGCACGTCGCTGCCCTGCAGGTCCACGAGCAGCTGGGCGGCCGTGCGGGCGGCCAGGGACGGGTGCTCGTCGGCGGTCGCGGTGCGGGGCAGGAGGGCGACGCCGGCGACGGCGCCACCGATGGCGAGCGGGACGGCCCAGCGCAGGCGGCGGGTCCGGGAGGTCGAGGTGGTCATGGGACCAGGATGCGCCGGCGGCACTGAGACGGGGCTGAGACGATGCCCCGGTGCGGCTGCTGGTGGTGGAGGACGAGGAGCGACTCGGCGAGGCCCTGCGCCGCGGCCTGGTCGCCGAGGGGTTCGCCGTCGACGTGGCGCGGGACGGCCCTGCCGGCCTCGAGCTCGCCCTGGACGGGGAGTACGACGTGGTCGTGCTCGACATCATGCTGCCGCGACTGTCCGGCTATCAGGTGGTGCGCCAGCTGCGGGCGGCAGGCGTCTGGACCCCGGTGCTGCTGCTCTCAGCCAAGGACGGGGAGTACGACCAGGCCGACGGCCTCGACGAGGGCGCCGACGACTACCTCACCAAGCCGTTCTCCTTCATCGTCCTGGTGGCCAGGATCCGGGCCCTGCTGCGGCGCGGGGCGCGGGCCCGGCCGGCCGTTCTCTCCGCCGCAGGGTTGACGCTCGACCCCGCCAGCAGGGCGGTGACAAGCGACGGCGAGTCGGTGGAGCTGACGACGCGGGAGTTCGCGCTGCTGGAATACCTGCTGCGGCACGCCGGCCAGGTGGTCGCCAAGGGCGAGCTCTACGAGCACGTGTGGGACAGCGCGAGCGGCGACTGGAACGTCGTGGAGGTCTACGTCGGATACCTGCGCCGCAAGCTCGGCGTCGGCGCCGTGGAGACCGTTCGCGGCGCCGGCTACCGCGTGCCGGCCTGAGCCGTGCCGCCGCGGGCGTGGTGGCGCAGGCGGTCGCTGCGCGCCAGGCTGACACTGCTCGCCACCGGCGCCCTGGCCGTCGGGCTGGTGGCCGGGTCCGTCGTGCTGGCAGCCGGTTTCGCCCGGGTGCGCTATCAGCAGGTGGGGCGCACGGTGACCGATCGGGCCCAGACCCTGGCCGACCTCGCCGGCGGCGGGTCGCTGCCGGCCGTGCTGCCCGTCGGCGCCGGTGAGGTCGCCCAGGTGCTCGACGATGGCGGCCGGGTGGTCGCCGCCTCGCCGAACGCCGGGCGCACCCTGGCCGTGCTCCCCGACCAGGAGATCGCCGGGCTGACCCGTGGCCGGGCCCAGGTCGCCGTCGACTCGCCGTACGTCGCTGGTCCACTCGAGGTCGTCGCCGTCGCCTCGACCCTGGCCGGGCGGCCCGTCACGGTCGTGGTGGCAGCGCCGCTGGGCGACATCGTCGACACCCTGCGCACCTTGCGGACCACCCTGCTTGTGGCCGTGCCGCTGCTGGTGCTCCTGGTCGCCGCGGTGTCCTGGCTGCTGGTCGGCTCGGCCCTGCGCCCAGTGGGGGCGCTCGCCCGCGGTGCCGACGACGTCCAGACCCTCGGCGGCCGGGGGGTGCTCCCCGTCCCCATCGGCGGTGGTGAGATCGCCGTGCTGGCAGCCACGTTGAACGCCATGCTCGACCGCCTCGCCGAGGCCGGCGAGCGGCAGCGGGGCTTCGTGGCCGACGCGGCCCACGAGCTGCGCTCCCCGCTCGCGTCGCTGCGCACCCAGCTCGAGGTCGACCTCGCGCTCGGGGATGCGCCGGTCGCAACGGACCTGCTCGCCGACGTGCTGCGGCTGGCCGCGCTCGTCGACGACCTGCTGGTGCTCGCGCGGCTGGACGGCAGCCGGTCGGCCGCGACGGCGGAGCCGGTCGACCTCGCGGCGCTGATCCCCGAGGGCGTGGAGACCCACGGGAGGGGGACCGGACTCGGCAACCCGGAGGCGTTGCGCCGGGTGCTGCGCAACCTGCTGGACAACGCGCGGCGGCACGCCGACGGCCGGGTCACCGTGACCGTCGCGGAGGGCCGGCTCGACGTCGACGACGACGGACCCGGGGTGCCGTCGGCGGACCGTGAGCGGATCTTCGAGCGCTTCTCGCGACTCGATGACGCGCGGGACCGCGACGCCGGCGGCAGCGGCCTCGGGCTCGCCATCGCCCGCGAGACCGCCCGCGCCGCAGGCGGAGACGTCACCGTCGAGGACAGCCCGCTCGGCGGGGCGCGGTTCACGCTACGGGTCCCGCCGCGCTGACCGGCCGGTGCCGGGCGAGGGTGGGTGGATGCCGCTGCTGCCGCCGGTGCCACCAGGCGTGGACGGCGCCCGGGCGTGGGTGCGGGCCCACCTCGGTGACCTGGTGGACGGGCCGGTCACCGCGAGCGGGCGGTTCCGGGGCGGGCAGGTCGCGGCCGACACCGCCCTTGCGGCGTACGACGTCGGCGGGTATGCGCGGAGCCGCAGCCAGGTCGAGCCGCCCGGGGCCCGTGGCGCGAGCGCGCTGTCACCCTGGATCCGGCACGGCCTGCTGCCACTGCCGCGCGTCTGGGCGCATGTTGCCGGCGGCCCGGGCCAGGACGTGCGCAGGTTCCGGGACGAGCTGCTCTGGCAGGAATACGCACGCCACCTGTATGCCCGGCTCGGCCCCGCCCTGGCGAAACCGCTCCGGTACGAGCAGGTCCGGGTCGGGGACCCGTGGGCAGGCGACCCCGTCCCGCGCGAGATGGCCTGCCTCGCTGCGGTCCGCGACGAGCTGGACGCAGACGGCTGGCTGGTCAACCAGAGCCGGCTCTGGGTCGCCGGCCAGTGGGTGGTACGCGCCGGTGCGGACTGGCGGGAGGGCGAGGACTGGCTCTACCGCAGGCTGATCGACGGCTCGCGGGCGGCGAACCGGCTCGGGTGGCAGTGAGCCGCGGGAACGGGCAGCGGTAAGCCCTACGGCTTCTCCCGGTGGCAGGTGGAGAAGCGGGCGCCGGGGCTCTGCCGTCGCTGCCCCCTCGAGGCGGCCTGCCCGGTGAGGGAGTGGCCGGCGCTGCCCGACCCGGTGCCCGTCGATGCCCCGGACCCGTTGCTGCGCAGCGATCCTGACCCCGAGGTGACGGGCGGGCCCCGCGTGCCGCGAGTCGACGGCGCCCCCGCGGCGGTGTGGCTGCACGCCGAGAGCCTCGGGTCCGACGACCCCGCGCTGGCCGCGCACCCCGGTCTGCCGGCGGTCTTCGTCTTCGACGAGCCCCTGCTGCGCCGGCTGCGGCTGGCCGGCCGGCGGCTGGTCTTCCTGGCCGAGACGCTGGCGGTGCTGGCGGAGGAGCGACCGCTGCTGGTACGCCGGGGGGCGGTCGGCGCGGAGCTCGCGGTCGTCGGTCCGGTGGCGACGACCTTCGCCCCGGTGCCCGGGTGGCGCCGGACGGCCGCTCGGGTCCGGCCGGCGGTCGTGCACCCCTGGCCCTGGCTGCGCCGCCCGCACGGGGGCCCGATCGCGTCGTACTCGTCGTGGGCCCGCCGCGCACGCTGACCTGCCGACCCGCCCTCGCTCGGCAGGTCAGATGCGCAGGGCCCAGCCGCGGTCGCGGACGTTGCGGAAGATGCCCTCGCCGACCTTCGCCCGGATCCGGCACAGCTGCACGTCCACCCGGCGGCTCGGCGACGTGTCCTGCCAGCAGACCCAGTGCAGCTGGTTCCGGCTCCAGACCCGTCCGGGGGCGGCGAGGAAGAGCGCCAGCAGCTCCACCTGGCGGGGCGACAGGTCGAGCGGCGCCCCGTCGCGGCGGGCTTGGTAGACGTCGAGGTCCACGGCGAGCCCGGCCGACTCGACGTGCACAGGCACCGGTACGCCTGCGTCGGCCGCCCGGGCCCGGAACGCATCGGCGACGGCCGGCGGCTCCCCGTCGGCCACCGTCGGGACCGCCGCCAGCACCCGGGGTCGAGTTGGCTGGCGGCGCTGCGCTGCCGCGTCCACATTCCGGACCCTAGGCAGCCGTAGTTGCCCGTCCGTGACCCCCGCGTGTCCGCGCTGTTCCGGAGCCTGCGCGAGCGGGATGGTCCACTGCCACGGCTCGCGTACCGTCGCGGGCGTGCAGGACCGACTGGTGTGGATCGACTGCGAGATGACCGGGCTCGACCTCGGCGGCGATGTGCTGCTGGAGATCGCCTGCCTCGTCACCGACGGTGAGCTGACGGTGCTGGGCGAAGGTGTCGACGTCGTGATCGGCGCCTCCCAGGAGCAGCTGACCGGCATGCCCGAGGTGGTCGCGCGGATGCATGCCACCTCGGGGCTCACCGACGCCGTGCGCGCTGCCACCACGACGGTGCGGGAGGCCGAGGAGCAGGTGCTGGCCTACGTGCGGGAGTGGGTGCCGGAGGCTGGCAAGGCCCCGCTGTGCGGCAACTCCATCGGCACCGACCGCGGCTTCCTCGCCAGGGACATGCCCGAGCTCGACGGGCACCTGCACTATCGGATGGTCGACGTCAGCTCGGTGAAGGAGCTGGCGCGCCGCTGGTTCCCCAGGGCCTACTACGCGTCGCCGCCCAAGAACGGCGGCCACCGGGCGCTGGCCGACATCCGCGAGTCCATCCGCGAGCTCGCCTACTACCGCCGCGCCGTCTTCGTCCCGGCGCCGGGACCGGACACCGCCACGGCCCAGGCGGCAGCCGCCGACGTCACGGCGGCGTTCACCCCCGTCCACGGCTAGGCTGGGGGCGCACGTGGTGGTTGTAGCTCAGCAGGTAGAGCACCCGGTTGTGGTCCGGGATGTCGCGGGTTCAAGTCCCGTCAGCCACCCCACTCGGTTCCCTGCGCTCCCGGGTCCTGTAGCCTCGGAGCGCACACGCGCCGTTAGCTCAATTGGCAGAGCAGCTGACTCTTAATCAGCGGGTTCGGGGTTCAAGTCCCTGACGGCGCACCCACCCTCACCCCCTCCCACCTGCGGAGATGGGTTCATGTCCGGCTCCTTCTCGGCCCTGTCTGGGCTGTCGTCGGGCTTGTGGCTAACAAGTGGCTAACGGGAGGGCTCATCGTCGCCTCGGATCAGCCGGGCGATGAGGTCGGCGGCGCCGGCGTCGAGCGCGGGGCTCACGTGGCTGTAGGCGTCGAGTGTCAACAGCACGCTCGAGTGCTCGAGGCGATCCGCCATGACCTTCGCCGGGATGCCGGCGGCCAGGCCGAGGGTCGCGTGCGTGTGGCGCAGCTCGTGCAGCCGGATGACCGGAACGCCGGCTTGGCGCACGAGGACGCCGAAGTGGCTGGTGACGTAGTCGGGGTGCCAGGGTTCGCCGTCCGGCCGGGCGAAGACGTAGACGCCCTCGCCGTCGAGGCCGTGCGCGGCGCGCTGCTTGGCCTGCCTCTCCTGTTGGGCCCGCAGCAGCGCGACCGTCCAGCGGTCCAGTGAGTAGGACCCGCCGTCCCCGTGCGGACTTGGGCTCGCCGGACACGATCACCTTGTAGCCCTGATCCGTGAGCTGGTGGTCGACGAGCAGGCGCGACTGGTCAAGGTCTCAGCCGGGACGTCGGCGCGGTGTGGGTGGTGGTTTCGGTGCCGGCGATCAGGATGCCCTTGAAGGTGGGCGTAGGACGGGTCGCCGACGGCGATGGCCCTGGCGCACGCGGTTTCCAGCCGGGTCGGGGTGTGCTTGTCCCGTAGGCCCAGGACGCCCTGGGCGGCGCGCAGGCGGTACAACGCGTTGATCTCCAACAAGGTGGCGATGACCGCCGAGCAGGCCGGGCCGACCTGTTCGGCGGTGCGCCGGCACCACGTCGGGGTCCGCATGTGGAACGCGATCTTCTCCGGCGGGTAGTGATCCATCGTGGTGGACCGTCCCCGCTGCCGTCGCAGGTGGGTGGCCACGACCCTGCCGTCGTGGGTGACCTGGACCATCGTCGCGGTCGAGCGGGCGTGGACCTGCTGACCGATCAGTCGCCATGGCACGGAGTACAGGGCGGGCCCGACCTTGACGTGGATATCGGGGCCGACCTTGGTGACCGACCACGTCGCGAGCACGAACGGGGTGGCCGGCAGCGCCCGCAACGCGGGAGCCTCCACGGCGGCGAACACCGCGGCCGGCGCCGCGCCGTCGAGGGGCCGGCAGGCCCGGGCCCCGGCCACGTCCTTCGACCAGCGGACCGCCTCGGCCTGCATCGCCTCAAGGGAGGTGAACGTCCGCCCCCGCCAAAAGGAGTCCCGCACGTACGGCATGGGTCGTTCCACCCGTGGTTTGTCCTTGGGTTATCCGGCCGCGCCGGGTCGACCAGGGTGTCGTAGTGGGCGGCGAGCTCGGCGTAGGAGCGGTTGATCTGAGGGTCGTACAGGTCCGGCTTGTCCACCCCGGTCTTCAGGTTGTCCGGCACCAGGCGCGCAGGAACCCCGTTGAAGAAGGCGAATGCCTCGACGTGGCAACGGGTCCAGGCCTCCTGGTCCATCCGCAGCACCGGGCGCACGAACATGTACCGGGAGCACGCCAACACCATGACGAACGCCTGCACCGTGTGCTTGGCTCCGGTGGCCGGGTCGGTCCACACCCCCAGGCGCCCGTAGTCGATCTGTGCCTCACTACCGGGTGGCACCGGTCCCGGGCGCAGCACCCGCACCGCTGCGCGGCGGGCCTCCTCGGGCAGGTTCCCCGCTACCCACGCCGCACCGAAGCCACCGACGTCACCAGCTGGTGCTCGTCGACCAGCCGCTGGTGGACCGTAGAGACCGTGACCTGGGCCTTCAGCTGGGCGCTGATGTAGTCCCGGTGGGCCTCGATCGCTGGCCAGGTCACCTGCCGCAGACCCGTGTCGATCACCCCCGGGAACCAGCCCGCCGCCCGGGACCGCCAGTCCGCCTCGGTCATCACCGGTAGCCCACCGGGCACCAGGCCCTCCGCCGTCACCGGCGCCAAATACTTACGTACCGTCTTGCGGTCCACACCCAAGCTCTCCGCAATCTGAACCTGGGAGCGGCCCGCGTACCAGTGCACGTAGATCTCGATCAGATCGATCATCGCAAACGTCCTCCTCGCCATCGGCTTCCTCACTCACCCCTTGTTGGTGAGCGCGAGCCTGCTTCGTTGGGAGGACCACACCCGGGAGGCCACGCACGTCGTCCCCATGGGGAATTACGTGATCGCCGGGGTGGGGAATTACGTGATTAAGAACCCCTCAAACCTGGGGAATTTCATGATCGCTGACACCCGGGCGGGGCGCGGCGAGTACTTGGGTCATGACCGGTCATGACCCGCCCCGCAGCCGGATCGGGTAATGCGACGACTTAACCCGACTTAACCCTCCGTTCAAGGCCGTCGACGAGATCGGCTAGCAGCTGGAGCAAGATGGCGTAGTCCTTTCCGGGCAACGCGGCGCTGACAGCACTCCGGACAGTCGCGACGCCGGTAGCCGCCCTGCCGTGCGCGATACGGCCCTGCTCAGTCAAGGTCAGAACTCCGTCCGCGCCGTCGGCCAGTAGCCCGCGCCGGCGCAACGCATCCACGGCATCCTGAGCGCCCGCGAACGCTTCCAATTTCTGCAGCAGCTCGTCCTCGAGCACGCAGCCACGGGACACTGGCTCGAGCACCTGCCATGCGCGCCTGCTGATGGACTGGCCCTGGAAGACATCCTCGAAGGCTTGCTCGATCCGGGCATCAGCTGTCTTCAGCCACCAGCCGATTGGCCGACGCTCAGCGGATTGTTCGGTCACGCTGGCCTCCTCGGGCTCACACGCAAGGTTATGACCGATCGCCGACAACCGGGCCGCATCCATCACCGTTCGGGTGCTCCGGTAGCCGATCGGTCAGCGGGCGGATCACCGTTTCGATCAGCGGGCCGCGGCGGACAGTTTGGTGAGCAGCGCGTGCAACGTCCGTCGCTCGGTTGTGGTGAGCGGGGTGAGCAGGCTCTCTTCGGCGTCGTCGGCGGCGTGCCGAAGCCGGGTGAGCAACCCTTTTCCGGTGGCGGTGAGTGTGACGGCGTGGCGGCGGCGGTCGGTGGGGTCGGGGTTGCGGGCGAGCAGGCCGCGGGTTTGGAGTTGGTCGATCACCGGTACCGCGTTGCGGGGGTCGATGCCGATCAGGTGGCTGAGCTGCTGTTGGGACATGGGACCGAGCTGAGCTGGCTGACGGTGGGCGTGGTGGAGGGGCCGCGCTGCGCGGCGGGTCGTACTGCCGAGGGTGGTCGTACTGTTCCGGTCGATGTCGTCGAAATCCGGCCCATCTGCTTGCGAGCTGCGACCGGGCGTTCGTCGCCATGATGCGGGCCTGACGGACAAGGTGGGCCGAGATGTCGCTGCGCCCGTCCACCTATGAGCGGCGATGCTGCCAGACTCGTACGTTTCAGGTGAGCCCGGGTGTGCGGGGGGCCACCGACGAGCAACCGGAGAACGCGAAATGGAGACGACAGTGGCACTGTTCCTGGTGAGCGCACCGAGCAATCTCGGGTTGCGCCCGCCTGAACCCACCGCGGTGCCGGGCACGGCGCGCGCACCGGAGGCGCTGCGAGAAGCGGGGCTGTTTACGCGGCTCGCCGAGTCGGTCGAGGTCGTGGACCTGGGCGTCGTCCTGCCCGGCCGCTACCGCGACGACGCCGCGCCGGGTCGGCTGCGTAACGAGCCGCAGATCATTGACCACGCCAAACGTCTCGCCGACCGCCTCGACCAAGCGGTGGGCGGGCGGTTGCTCGTGCTGGGTGGTGACTGCAGCATCCTGCTCGGGGCTGGGCTGCACCTCCGCCGGCGTGGTCGCTATGGCCTGCTCCACGTGGACGGGCACACCGACTACCGCCACCCCGGCAACTCGCCCGACTGCGCCGCTCTCGCCGGTGAGGACCTGGCCGCCGCCGTGGGCAAGCACTGGGCGGCGGTGGCCGACATCGACTCGGCCTCGCCCTACTTCGACCCCGCCGACGTCGTGCACATCGGCTGCCGGACCGACGACGAGCACCTCGCCGAGACACGTGCCGATCTCGGCGCTGTGGTGACCGCTGCGGAATGGATCGTCGACCCGGACGCGGCCGCGACCCGTATCGACGGGGTGCTCGCTCGTCCGGGCCTGGACGGCTATTGGCTGCACCTCGATGTCGACGTGCTCGATCCGCAGTGGATGCCGGCAGTGGACTCGCCCGATCCGGGTGGGTTGACCTTCGGACAGTTGCAGGGACTGCTTCAGCGGTACTGGCCGGCGGCAGCCGGGGTACAGGTGTGTGTGTTCGATCCCGACCTCAATCCCGGCGGCTGGCTGGCGCGGCAGCTCGCGGATTTGCTCGTGTTGGTGGTCTCCGCCCCGCCGTGACTACTCGAGCCGGGTGACGTACGCCGCGGATGGCCGGCATCGTCGTGCCTGCGAATGGGATCGACCGCTTGGCGCGACACGTTGGGGGCCCGTCAGTGGCGGACGGGTCGGTGCGCACACCCCCGCGCCAGCTCGAGTGGCTCGAAGAGGGTCCTCACTCCGCGACCACCGAATGCTTACGAGCTGGCGGGCCGCGACGACCTCTCGGGGGTCACGATGGTCAGTCGGCCACCGATACGGCCACGCGCGCGACCTCGGGTCCGGCGTGGGTGCGCTCGAGATGAGGCGGCACTCCATCTGGGCAAGGGCCGTGAGTTTGCAAACACCAGCTCATCACCGGCGGTGGTGGTGTCGATGTACTCGGTCAGCGAGCGGAAGGGATCCTGCGCTCGGCGAGGGTGGTGACGGCGTCGACCAGGTGGGGCTGGGAAAGGCCCGGTCGGTCGACCCGCCCCACGGTGAGCCCGTTCCCGGGCTGCAGCGAGACGGCGAGGTCATTGCCACGGGTCCTGCTCCAGAACGTCGCGCACCAGGCGCAGGGTTATCCGGAGACTGTTCAGGTCGGTGGAGCCCAGGGCCAGCCGGATGGCCTGTGGCACGTGGGCTGAGATCGCGAACGGCTCGGCGGTCGATACCGATACGAGGCGGTCGCGGAGCGCGGCCGTGATGCGGTCGGCGCGCGCCTCGGCAGGCAGGGGGACCCACACGAAGTACGAAGACGGGTGCGCGACGAGGGGCAGACCTGCCAGGACCTCCTCGGCGATGCGTTGCCGAGCCCGGGCGTCTGCGCGCTTCCGTGCCTCCAGCTCGACGACGGTGCCGTCGTCGAGCCAGCGGCAGGCGATGGCAGTCGTCAGCGCCGCGGTGTTCCAGGTCGTGACCCTGATGGCGCGCTCGATCGCAGGCACAAACGCCGCCGGCGCTGCGACGAACCCGACCCGCAACCCGGTGGCCACGCTCTTGGACAACCCAGACACGTACACCGTGATCTCAGGGGCCAGGGCAGCCAGCGGTGGAGGCGGGTCCTGCACGAGGAAGGCGTAGGAGGCGTCCTCGATGATCAGCAACCCGTGGCGGCGGGCGATCTCGACAAGCCGAGCACGGGCGGACAAGCCCAGCACCCACCCCATCGGGTTGTGCAACGTGGGCATGGCATACACGGCCCGGATGCGCCGCGCCGAGCACAGCCGTTCGAGGGCGTCCAGGTCGGGACCGGCCGCGGTGATCGGCAGAGCGACGAGCTCGACACCGAGGTTGAGCGCCAGCGCCTTCAAGCCCGAGTAGGTCAGGCATCGGCGACCACGACGTCGCCAGCGCGCAGGGTGGCCATCATCGTCACCGCCAGCCCGTGCTGCGCACCGTTGACGATCAGGACCGCGTCAGCGGCGACGTCGAGCCCCCGCCGGTGCAGGTGACGCGCGACCGAGGTTCTGTCCTGCGGTCGGCCACGATGCGGCTGGTACCGCAGCAGTGAGTCCAGATCACGTGAGGCCGCCAGCTCGCGGAGCGCGCCGCGTAGGAGCTCGGCCTGACCGGGCACCGAGGGGTAGTTGAAGGTCAGATCCACGGTGTCGACAGCGACGGCGTGCTGGTCGATCCCATGGCCCGGGGACAAAGGGGCGCGGACGAACGTGCCCCTGCCCTGCTCGCCGCTCACCAGCCCCATGGCCTCGAGCTCGGCGTACACCCGTGACGCTGTGACCACACCGATGCCCTCCAGGGCGGCGAGCCCACGGTGGGTCGGCAGCCGCTCACCAGGCGACAGGAGACCGGCTCGGATGTCAGCGGCAAGCCGGTCCACGACGGACTTGTACCCAATGCCACGTAG
>JAABUZ0100001323.1_pt1 | contig 48137 bp, 48 predicted proteins | sample 5562091 | NCBI WGS metagenome assembly JAABUZ01 (sample SAMN12813069, study PRJNA571459) | rock metagenome | isolation source: Antarctica rocks | place: Antarctica: Victoria Land, Linnaeus Terrace sud | collected 2015-12-21 | reverse complement strand
CGGTGGTGGCCAGCATCAGCGCAGATCCCACGGCCACCACCGGGCAGTTCTCGTGACCGTCACCGGGCAGGTCCCACGACCGCCCCTGGGCAGTTCCTACTGGCCCTTGACAGGTAGGACGTATCGACGATGCACCCATCGGCCCCGGCCACCCCTTCGCTGCTCAACAGGTGCTTACGCTATTACACGGTTGCACAGGAACGCACGCTGTTCGCGTCGAGCAGAGGAGTGTGCCCTGAACGGCGTGGAGACCGAAGGCCCACGGGTCACTCGGTCGGCAGTCACGCAGTGCCGCTGACCGATCCTGCTTCGGGACGAGCACGACGCTGAAGCGCGACCGGTCTACGAGGTCAATGCCGCAGCGAGGTCGGACGTGCGGTCCAGCAGCCGGGCGACGGCGAGCGGGTCCATGTAGTCCTGATAGGACACGATCTCCCCGTCACGGACCCGAATCACCCCGAGCGCCCGGAAGCGGTAGGGCTGCTGTGTGACCAGCGACCGCCCGTGGTGCTCGATCTCGGCGACGACAACCTCCGGGTCGTCGGTTTCCCGGACGAGCGCATCGACGCCGTCCATGTCGAACAGCTGCCCAGGCCGCGGTGCGGCTCCGAGGTAGGTCCGGATCGCCTCCCTCCCGCACAGTTCTCGCGGCTGGCCGGGCAGCGCGAACGGGTATTCCAGGACGCCGTCCTCCGCGAACAGGTCCGCGAAGATGACGCCCTCCCCGGCCACCATCCGACGGACCTGATCAACAACTTCCCGCGGGCTGCGGACCATGACGCCTCCTATAATCGGAACGATGACCCCGCTTGGACGATACGGAACGACAGCCCCGGTTAGCAACAGGCATGGCTGACGAGCCGCTGCGGGCTGACGCGCGACGCAACCGGGACCGCGTCCTGAAGGCGGCGCGCGTCGTTTTCGCCGAGTCCGGCTTCGCAGCGCCGCTCGACGAGATCGCCAGTCGGGCCGGCGTCGGACCCGGCACCGTCTACCGGCACTTTCCCACCAAGGAAGCGTTGTTCCAGGCGGTGGTCACGGCCCGGGTTGCCGACCTCGTCGCCCACGCGCGGCATGGAGCCACCGATCCTGACGCCGGCGCCGCCTTCTTCGGCTTCCTCGCCAGGCTGGGCACCGAAGGCGCGGCCAAACGGGACATGTCCGACGCGATCGCCGTGCCCGGCCCGCTACGTGACGATTTGCACGACGCCCTCACGGTCCTGCTCACTCGGGCTCAAGACAGCGGAGCAGTCCGGCCGGAGGTCACCACGGCCGACCTGGTCGCCATGGTCAAGGGCCTCCTCGCCGCCATCCACGACAGCACCGACCCCGGCCTCGCGGGACGTATCCTCACCGTCCTGACCGACGGGCTGCGCCCTTCGCCCCGATGAGGCATAGGCAAGGTCCGAGGGGCGAGGGGCTTGCAGCTTGCAGCGTCTCGAGGTGATGGCCGGTGAGGGGAGTAGCGGAGCGCAGTACCGTCGGTTCCCGTGACGACCACGATCGAGACCCCTCCGCCGACGCGGAACGATATCGAGCAGTGGCGTGAGGTCGCGGAATGGAAGGAACGGGCGCTCGGTGAGGACACCTCGCTCGTCGCCGAGCTCCGCCACGGGCTCTCGGGGGCGCAGGCGATGGTCGTCGCCGGGCTGCGCGCGATCCCCGGGGTGCCGCAGATCGACGACAGCATCCACCTCGTCCTGCACCAGCTGGCCGCGGCCGGCGCCGGGGCGGGCGCGAACACCGTGCGGCGGGAGGCGGTCTTCGCCCGCTTCCGCGCGCACGGGCACGACGTCACCGGGTTCAAGGACATCCGGGCCCTCGAGGTCGGCGAGGTACAGGCCGTCCTGCCCCGCCTCGACGTCGGGTACGTCGCCTTCGCCGGGGTGCAGGGCGGCGTCACCAGCCTTCTCACCTCCTCCGGAGCCGCCGCCGTGGCGGGCGGGACGGGGGCGGCCGGGGTCGGCGGCGTCCCCGGCGTGGCCGTCATCGTCGCCGCTCTTGCCGGCGACGCGGTTCTCACGGTCGCGGCGTGCACCCGCGCCGTCGCGCACGTCGCCGCGTACTACGGCTACGACGTCACCAAGCGCTCCGAGCATGTCCTCGCCCTCGCCGTCCTCGCCGTCGGGCTCTCCTCCGAGGCCGACGCCTACGAGGAGGTGGCGTCGCTGATCCGAAGCCGCGCGCAGGACAAGGAGCGCAAGAAGCGCCAGCAGCGCCAGCTCCAGCGCCTCGCGCGCGCCGTGCACCAGCGGCTGCTCGCCCAGATCGGGCAGCGCGAGCTCGCCCAGCTCCTGCCGGTCGTGGGGATCGGGATCGGCGCGGTCCTCTCCGCGCGGCTGCTGGCCCACGTGGTCGATTCCGCCGAGCACCTCTACCGCGAGCGTTTCCTGCACGACAAGCACGGCATCCCGTTCGGGACGGCCCTGCCCGAGGACGCCGTCGTGACCGCCCTGCCCGACGCGCACCTGCTCTGACCGCAGCTCGAGGGAACCGATCGGCCGTCGCGCCCATCGAAAGGGGTGGGCGACGAGGACCGGGGGCCGGCATGGACGACAACGGATCGGACGTGCGGACGGTGGCCGCGCTCGTCACGGACCTGGCGTGCGCCTCGGCGGGCACGCCGACCGATCTCCGGCGCCTCGCGGGGCTGCTCGGCTCCCGGTTCGGTCTCGCCTCGCGGGCGCTGGAGCGGGGCACCGACCTCGCCCTGCTCGACGCGGTGGATTCCCTCTGGGCGCGCGGATGGGCCCCACGAGACGTCGGCGAGGTGGTCCGACGCCGGATCGGCGTGGCCACGGTGCCCGCCGCGCTCGACCTGCTCGCAGCCGACGCCGACCGCAGGCCCCGCGCGTGGGCGGCCGAGCTGTCCGGGCTCGGCGCCGAGGTCTGGTGGGACCGGGGCCGGCCCCTGACCGAGCAGTGGCGCACGGTGCGGGGCCAGGGCGCGGGCGAGGCGCTGCGGACCGCGGTGGCGCTCGTCGGGGTGCTGCGGCGGCTGCCCGCGCTGCCCCGGGAGGCGGCGCCGATGACCTCGGCATCGGCTTCCTCCGGGGTCGGCCCGAAGGTGCTCGCCCGGGTCCGCGCCCTGCTGGCCAAAGCCGAGTCGACGTCGTTCGCCGAGGAGGCGGAGGCGCTCTCGGCGAAGGCCCAGGAGCTGATGGGGCGCCACGCGCTGGAGCGGGCGGTGGTCGACGCCGGGACCGAGCGCGCCCCGGTCGCGGCGACGCTGCGTCTCTGGCTCGACGCGCCATACGTGTCGGCGAAGTCGTCGCTCGTGCACCAGGTGGCGGGCGCGAACCGGTGCCGCGCGGTCGGTCTCGACGCGCTCGACCTGGTCACCGTGGTCGGTCACACCTCCGACCTCGCGACGGTCGAGCTGCTGGTGACGTCCCTGCTGGTACAGGCCGACCGGGCGATGCTGGCGGAGCGGCGCCGAACGACCGCCGGCCCCTCCCGCACCCGCTCGTTCCGCCACGCCTTCCTGCTCTCCTACGCCACCCGGATCGGCGAGCGCCTCCGTGGGGCGGCGCAGGAGGCGGAGAGCCAAGCGCACCGGGAGTCCGGCACCGCGCTGCTGCCGGTCCTCGCCGCCCGCGCGGAGGTCGTGGAGCGCACCGTCGGGGAGCTCTTCCCGCGCCTCACGACGCGGCGCTTCTCCATCGGCAACGCCGCGGGCTGGGAAGCGGGGCGCGCGGCGGCGGACGCGGCGAGGCTGCGCCCCGGCCGGGACCGGTTGTCCCGATGATCGCTCGCGCGGTTGACCTCGACCTACGTGGAGGTTCTAACCTGGCCGGTGTGCCCACGGAGATGACGGTCGGCGAGGTCGCGCACCGCAGCGGCGTCGCGGTCACGGCGTTGCACTTCTACGAACGCGAGGGTCTCATCACCAGCCGGCGGACGACGGGCAACCAGCGTCGCTTCCGCCGCGAGGTGCTCCGCCGGCTCGCGCTCATCCGCATCGCGCAGCGGGTCGGTATCCCGCTCGCCGCCATCCGCACAGCCCTCGACGGGCTTCCTGGCGGCCGCAGCCCCACGCGCGCGGACTGGAACGAGCTCTCCGACCGCTGGCGGGCGGAACTCGACGACCGCATCCGGCGTCTGCAGCAACTGCGCGACGACTTCTCCGGCTGCATCGGGTGCGGCTGCCTGTCCCTCGACTTCTGCGCACTGGTCAACCCCGAGGACCGCTTGGCCGCCGACGGACCGGGAGCACGCCGTCTGGCCTGAGATGGCTCCCGCACGATTCGCTCAGCAGCGTGCGAGTCGCCCCGGCGGAGCCCGAGAGATCCGACGATCTCGGTGGCCGCGGGCAGCAACGAAGCGATCCGCACCACGCGGAGCGTCGTCGGGGTCGGTCCGAGGTCGACCTCGTCGCGCAACGGACAGGACGCCCTGCATGGGGAGCTCCAGTCACCTCACCGCATAGCCGGCTGAACCGTCCAGCGGGCGCCGCGGCCTTCGCCCGCCCACCCGCGGTGATCAACCAGGGGCCACCCGCGGTGGAGGGTATCCGCTGTGTCCGACCTGATGCTCGGCCTGCGCACCTTCGGGCGGGGGGGTGTCTCTATGGGCTCGTTGCCCGATCCGGGCGGCTGCTGCCGCTCGCAGCGATCCCGCTCGTGGCGATCGTCGCGAGCCCGCGGGGGCGGGCCGCGACGCTGCTGCTGCGGGAGCGGCGCCCTCAGGAGCGCTGAGCCCTCGCGAGGCCTACGGTGTCGCCTCGTGCTCGTCGTGCTGCCGCCCGCGGACCAAGGCCCGGGGTGGGCGGGGTAGGCCGCTGGACCTGGATGCCCTGTGGTTCCCGGAGCTGAGCCCGGTGCGCGCCGCGCTGGTCGACGGCGTCGTCCCCTCGCCGCGGACCTGGCCGCCTCCCGCGAACCCTCGGGGTCTCCGCCCGCCAGGACAACGAGATCGCCCGCAACGCCGCCCTACGCACCGCGCGGACGACGCCCCCCTGCGTCGCTACACCGGGGTCCTCTACGACGCCCTCGACGCTGCGACGCTGCCGCCTGGCGCCCGCCGCCGGATCGCCTTCAGTTCCGCGCTGTTCGTGATCATTCCCCGCTGACGGTGCGGCGTTCCTGTCGTCGGGTGTCAGGGAAGCTCCACCCCTGACACCCCCACGGCCCGGGCGGCTGCAGCGTCAGAGCTCGGCCAGCACCGCGTCGGTGAGGGCAGGCCAGGCGCCCCTGGACCAGTCCCCGAAGTCGCGGTCGGTGAGCACCACGCACGCGGCGTCGGCCTCGGGGTCGACCCACAGGAAGGTCCCGGCCTGCCCGAAATGGCCGAAGGTCGACGGTGAGCTCGCCGCCCCGGTCCAGTGCGGGGACTTGTGGTCGCGCAACTCGAACCCCAGCCCCCAGTCGTTGGGACGCTGGTGCCCGAGGCCGGGCAGGACGCCGGCGAGGCCGGGGAACGCCACGGTGGTCGCCTCGGCGAGGGTCTCGGGCGCGAGCAGGCGCGGGGCGAGGAGCTCCGCGGCGAGCCGGGCGAGATCGGACACCGTCGACGTCGCGGCGTGCCCGGCCGAACCGTCAAGGGTCGTGGAGCTCATGCCGAGCGGCGCGCACACCGCATCGTGGAGGTAGTCGGCGAAGCCGATGCCGGTGGCCTCGGCGACGTGGTCGGCCAGGACCTCGAACCCCGCCGAGGAGTAGAGCCGGCGCACACCGGGCGCGGCGACCGCGCGCCGCTCGGAGAACGCGAGCCCCGAGGCGTGCGCGAGCAGGTGGCGCACGGTGGACCCATCGGGGCCGGCGGGATCGTCGAGGGCGATCGCCTCCTCCTCGACGGCGAGCAGAGCGGCCACGGCGACGAGGGGCTTGGTCACCGACGCGAGCGGGAAGCGACGGTCGGTCGGGCCGTGCTGCCCCGATACGGTGCCGTTGCGGGCCACCACGGCTGCGGCAGCGTGCTCGACCGGCCACTCGTCGATGGCGCGCAGGCTCTCCACAGGGTCAGACGGCGAGAGCGGTGCGGGCCGCGCGGGCGGCGTCGTCGAGGACGGCACGACCCGCCTCGTACCCGTACGGCTGGTGCGACAGCAGCGCCACGACGTAGCGCCCCTCGGGGTCCAGCACGCCCGAGCTGTGCAGGTCGATGCCCGACCGCAGGCAGCACAGCCAGCCCTGCTTCGCCGCCGCCGCTCCCCGTGTGCCCGGTTCGAGGAGCCCGAAGGCCTGGTTGAACCCGTCCCGCGCCGTGGGTGTCGCGGAGGCGAGCGCGGTGAGGACGAAGTCGCGGTCGGCCGGGGCGAGGCCCCGGTAGATGAAGGCGAACAGGCTCGCCATGTCCCGCGCCGACACCTGCACCTCCCCCCACTGCGAGGGGTCGTCGGGGACGGTGGTGTCGGGGAGGTCGAGGCGGTCGATGACCCGCTGGACCCCGGCGCTGCCGCCGAAGCGCGACCAGAGGGCGTTCATCGCCGCGTCGTCGCTCACGCTCAGGGCGCGGCGCGTGAGCGCGAGATCGTCCTCGGTGACCTCCGACCGTTCGCGGGTGAACATGTCGACGACGGTGAAGAGCTTCGCCAGCGACGCCGCGTTCTGGACGTCGTCGCCCTCCTTGTTGATGACCAGGGCTCCCGTGGACCGGTCGAGCACGGCGACGCCGAGTTCGGCTCCCCGCCGCTCGTCGGAGTCGCTGGCGGCGTCGACCGCCTCCCGAGCGCGGGAGGGAGCAGGAGCTACCGTCGACGGTGGAGCGGGGACGACGGAGGCGGAGGCGGGGGCGGAGGCGGGGGCCGGCGCCGAGGGGGCCCGCTCATGCACGCCGAGCAGCCGCGGGGACGTGACGACGATGAGGCCGGCGCCCACGAGCGCCGCCGCGCACGCGACGACGACGACGGTCCGGAACCACCGACCCATCAATTGGTCCATCCGGGGGTCGCCACGTGGCCATCATGCCTTGCCGCCGAGCGCGCCCGGTCGCCACCCAGGTGTCGTGGCACGAAGTCACCCGAGCGGGGTGCGAGCGGGGCCGCGGCACGTCGAGACCCGGACGTTGGGTGCCGAGCTGGTCACGCTCTCGATCACCGCCGCGGCGCGCTCGTGCTGCTGATCCTGTCCGCCCTCTACGGTGTGCTCGCCGTCGTGATGTTCGTGCGGCGGCGCCATGCGCTCGTGGGACTGCTGCGCGACGGGCTGCGGATCCCGGACGCGGAGCTCACCCGGCAGTCGGGGGGACCACGAGCACCGAGACGCGGAGGTGACCCCGACATGAGCACCCCTCGACTCGCGGTGATGTTCGTGCACGGCGTCGAGGCCGGCGACGAGCACTTCGCCGACACCGCCGTCGCCCTCCTCGAGCAGGAGTTCACCAGGATCGCGGGCGTCGACGCCGCGGAGGCCCTCGCGATCCGGCCCGCGTCCTGGGGTGCGGTGTACGCCGAGCGCCAGGGCGCGCTGCTGCGCCGGATGGGGGGCGAGCCCGCGGAGCGGGCGTTCGGCGTCCTCGACCGACTGGGCGGGATGGCCGACCGTGGCTCCTCGCTCGCCCTGCTCGGGATGATCGCCACGGGGCTGGTGCGCCGGCTGCCCGGGGTGCCCCGGTTCCACTTCCCGACACTGCGGTGGCTGATCGTGCACTACCTGGGCGACGCGATCAGCTACCAGGCCGGCCCGGTCGAGCGCGACCTCTACGACGGGGTCCACCGCATCCTGGCCCGCGCGGTGCACGACCTGGCCACCGACACCGGAGGCGACGCGCCGCTCTGCGTCGTCGCCCACAGCCTCGGCACGGTCGTGAGCAGCAACTTCTTCTACGACCTGCAGACCGCGCACGGCCTGCACCCCTCCCACCAGGGGGCGGTCACGGTGGCCCCGACGGTGTCCGACGAGCTCGGCGACACGCCGCTCGAGAGGGGCGAGACCCTCGCCTGGTTCCACACCCTGGGCAGCCCGCTCGCGCTCTGGGCCCAGCGCCACCCCGACTTCGGCGAGCCCCTCACCGTCCCGCACCCGGCACTGGCCCGTAGGACCGGGCGGTCGCCGTCGCGCCCTGGTGGCTCGGCTGGTCCCCCCTGGCGCACCCCTTCTACTGGAACGACCTGCGGGTGGTGACGCCCATCGCGACGTCCCTGGCCCGCGCGTACCACCGGATGCGGCTCCCCCGGTGAGATGACGTCGCTACCGCGGCACACCTGCCTCACCGGCGGCACAGCCCCAACCACACCGCGGTGTCGGGCGGGAGGGACCCGCCCTCGAGCGGACCGCTCGCGAGCAGCACCTCGTCGTGGGCGGGCAGGGGATGCGCGGCGTCGGACAGGTTGGTGACGCACACGAAACCGGGCTCGCGGCGCAGGGCCAGCACGCCCTCGGGCGCGTCGACCCAGGCCATGACGCCCTCCCCGAGCGCGGGGAGCCGACGCCGCAGCGCCAGCGTCGCGCGGTAGAGCTCGAGCATCGAGTCGGGGTCACCGGTCTGTCGCTGCACGGTGAACGCAACCCATTCCGGCGGCTGCGGGAGCCACGGCGTCGTCCCCTCGGGGCCGAAGCCGAACGGCGGGGACACGCCCGACCACGGGAGCGGGACCCGGCAGCCGTCCCGGCCCCGGTCGGTGCGCCCGGAGCGTTCCCAGGTGGGGTCCTGCAGGGCGTCGTCGGGCAGGTCCTCGACCTCGCCGAGCCCCAGCTCCTCGCCCTGGTACACGTAGAAGCCGCCGGGCAGCGCGGCCTCGAGCAGCAGCGCCGCCCGGGCGCGGCGCCGCCCGAGGACGAGGTCGACCGCGCCGTCGGGGGGGGTGGACGATGTTCTCGCCTCCGACCGAGGACGTGCGTCCGTAGCGACTCACGTGTCGGACGACGTCGTGGTTGGACAGCACCCAGGTCGCCGGCGCGCCGACCCGCTGGAGGCTCGCGGTCGTCCTGTCGATCACCCGACGCAGCGCCGCGGCGTCCCATTCCGCGCGCAGGAAGTCGAAGTTGAACGCCGTATGGAGGCCGTCGGGGCGGACGTAGCGGGCCATGCGGGCGGGGGCGCTCGTCCACGCCTCGGCGACGAAGGTGCGGTCGCCGGGGTAGGAGTCGGCGACCCGGCGCCAGGAGCGGTAGATGTCGTGCACGTCGTCGCGGTCCCAGAACGGGTGCGTGCCCGGCGCATATGCCGCGTCGGTGGGGTCGTCGACGTCGGCAACGTCGGGGTAGGCCGGGTCCATGACCAGCCCGTGGGCGACGTCGATGCGGAAGCCGTCGACGCCGCGGTCGAACCAGAACCGCAGTACCGCCTCGAACTCGCCGGCGACCTCAGGGTGCGCCCAGTTCAGGTCGGGCTGCTCGGGGGCGAACAGGTGCAGGTACCACTCGCCGGGTGCTCCGTCGTCCTCCGTGACCCGGGTCCACGCGCCGCCGCCGAACATGGAGCGCCAGTTGGTCGGCGGCTCGTCCCCGTCCGGTCCCCGGCCGGAACGGAAGACGTAGCGCTGCCGCTCGGCGACCCGGGACCGGCCGCGAGGGCCGCCCGGAACCACGCGTGCCGGTCGGAGGTGTGGTTGGGCACGAGGTCGGGGACGACGCGGATCCCGTGGGAGTGGGCGTCCACCACGAGCTTCTCGGCCTCGGCGAGGGTGCCGAAGCGGGGGTCGACGGCGCGGTAGTCCTCGACGTCGTAGCCCGCGTCGGCCTGCGGCGACACGTACCACGGATTGACCCAGATCGCGTCGACGCCGAGGTCGCGCAGGTAGGGCAGCTTCTCGCGGATCCCGGCGATGTCACCCATCCCGTCGCCGTCGGCGTCGGCGAAGCTGCGGACGTAGACCTGGTAGATCACCGCGTCGCGCCACCAGGACGGGTGCTCGCTCATGCGCCGCTGCTACCCCGGCCGCGCCAGCACGTCCCGGATGCCCTGGTCGATGAACGCGATGTCCTCGGGGTTGGCCCCGCCGCCCGCGAAGTGGCCCCACACGCCGGGGATGACGCGCACCTCGCCCTGCGGGATGTGCTGCGAGGCCCACTGCTCGTCCTCGGGCGGGAAGTAGAGGTCCTTCTCCGCGGGCATGGCCAGCACCGGGCACCGGATGGAGCCCAGGGCCGCGACGGTGTCGCCGCCGAACCCGGGGGTCTGCCCGACGTCGCCGTGGCACCAGGTCCAGGCCATCGCGAGCAGGTTGTTCGGGTCACGCTCGTCGAGGAAGAAACCCTCCCAGAAGCCGACGAGGAAGTCCTCCAGCGAGCTGTGGCCGAGCTTTCGCCACTCCTCACGCCAGTAGAACGCCTGCGAGAAGCCCCACCCGGCGTAGACCCGGGCGAACGCCCGCAGGCCCTTCTGCGGCCACGCGTCGGACGGGTACCAGCCCTCGGCGAAGGCGGCGTCGGCCCGCAGCGCCGCCGCGATCGACTCGAGGAAGACCTGGTTGTGCGGGCTGGTCACCGACGACCCACAGAACGGCACGGCCCGCTGCACCATCTCCGGGTGGCTGACCGCCCACTGGTAGGTCTGGCCCGCGCCCATCGACCACCCGGTGACCAGCGGCAGCGTCTCGATCCCGAAGTGCTCGGTGACGAGCCGGTGCTGGCACTGGACCTGGTCGTGGAACGTGACGTGCGGGAACCGGGCCCGGTCGTAGGGCGGCGGGGTGTTCGACGGTGACGACGAGAGCCCGTTGCCCAGCATGTTCGGCACGATCACGAACCACTCGTCGGGGTTCAGGGCCTTGTCGGTCCCGATGAGCCACTCGTTGTCGGTGTGCCGGCCCGAGTACCACGTCGGGTAGACGATGGCGTTCGTCTTCCCGGCGTTGAGCTCGCCGTAGGTCGTGTAGGCGAGGCGGGCACCGCGCAGCGTCGCGCCGTGCTGGAGGGTGACGTCGCCGAGGTCGAAGACCTCGAACTCGGTAGGGGCGGGCATCGGGCCTCCCGGGAGCCGGTCGTGGTCATCAGCTCACCATGCCGTCCTCCGGATGTCAGCTCCCGGGCGACGGCCTGTCGCGCCCGGGCCCGCTCCACGCGTCAGGGTTCGGACCGGTGTGTACGGGGGTGTGACCCCTCAGCGGTCGAACTCGTCAGGGTCGGGGCCGAGACGCTGCGCCTTGTCCATCCCCGCGATCGACTCCATCTCCTCGTCGGAGAGCTCGAAGTCGAAGATCTCCATGTTCTCCCGGATGCGCTCCGGCGTCACCGACTTCGGGAAGATGATGTTGCCGAGCTGCATGTGCCAGCGCAGGACCACCTGGGCGGTGCTCTTGTCGTGCGTCGTCGCGATACCCTCGAGCTCCGGGGCGTCGAGCAGACCCTTGCCCTGTCCGATCGGGCTCCAGGCCTCGGTGGCAATGCCCTTGCGCTGGTCGTAGGCGCGCATGGCCATCTGCTGCATGTGCGGGTGCAGCTCGATCTGGTTGACCGCCGGGACCGTGTCGGTCTCCTGGGCCAGTCGCTCGAGGTGCTCCTCGGTGAAGTTCGAGACGCCGATGTTCTTGGTCTTGCCGCTGGCGAGGGCCTTCTCGAAGCCCTTCCAGGTCTGGACGTAGAGGTCCTTGCCGGGCAGCGGCCAGTGGATGAGGTAGAGGTCGACGTCATCGAGGCCCAGCTTGCGCAGGCTCTCGTCCAGCGCGGCCTGCGCGTCGTCGTAGCCGTGGTGGGAGTTGTTGCACTTGGTGGTGATCCACAGCTCGTCACGGGCGATGCCCGAGGCCGCGATGGCCTGGCCTACCTCGGCCTCGTTGCCGTACATCTGGGCGGTGTCGATGTGCCGGTAGCCGGCGTCGAGCGCGGTCCCGACGGTCTCCGCCGTGTCCTCCGGGTCGATCTGGAAGACGCCGAACCCGAGCTGCGGGATCATCGCGCCGCTGTTCAGGGTGATGCCGGGAATGGTGCTCATGGGATCCGGATACCCGACGTCGTCCGCCCCTCAACCGCTGGCCTGCGGCCCTACGCCGTGGCAAACGCGCCGAGGGTGCGGTCCGGGCGGACACCGGCGAAGGAGCGGTGCCAGGTCCGGTAGTAGGCGATCTCCTCGTCGCTGCGGAGCTCCCAGCCGTGCTCCACCACCGGGGCGACCGCTGTGCCGTCGATCCCCTCCTTCCGCTTCTCCTTCTCCACCAGCCTCGCGAGGACGTCACCGGCTCCGGAGCCGTCGCCGAACTGCTCCTTGCCGCGCCAGAGGATATCGAAGGGAACCATCCCGTCGAACGCCTCGCGCAGCAGCTGCTTCTCGGTGCGATCGTGGATCTTGAGCTTCCACTCGGCGGGGACGGCGAGCATCTCCTCCATGACGGTGGCGTCGAGGAACGGCACGCGCGCCTCGAGGCCGTAGTTCATCGTGGTGCGGTCGCAGCGCTGCAGGTTGAGCTCGTGCAGCGTGTCGATCGAGCGGACGAGCTCGGCCTGCAGACCGTCCGGCGTCGCGAACTGCTGCCCCTCGTGGACGTAGCTGTAGCCGGCGAAGAGCTCGTCGGCGCCCTCCCCGGTGAGCACCACCTTGACGTGCTTGACCGCCTCGTGGGCCAGCAGCAGGTTGGGGACCGCGCTGCGGACGAGCGCCGGGTCGAAGTGCTCGATGACGGTGACGGCCTCGTCGAGGGCCTCCTCGAGGTCGGCCGCCGTCGGCACGATCTCGTGGTGGTCGGTGTCGAGGTACTCGGCCACCGCCCGGGCGGCCAGCAGGTCGGCGCTGCCCTCGGTGCCGACGGCGAACGTCGGCAGCCGCTCGCCCTTCTCCGCCGCGACCTTCGCCGCGACGGCGGCGACGATGGCCGAATCCAGCCCGCCGGAGAGGAAGACCCCTACCGGTACGTCGCTCATCATGTGGCGTCGGATCGAGTCCGACAGCACTCGCCGCACGTGGCTCGGGGTCTCCTCGCCCCAGTGCTTGTCCGGGGCGTAGCGGGCAGGGCGCACCTGCACCGGCACGGCATCGGCGAACCGGACCATCGACCCCTCGTGCACATGCGTCCCGGGCAGGCCGGGCGTCCAGACGTACCCCGGCGGGAACGCCTCGACCGAGGGCTGGTCCTCCGGGTCGAAGGCGCGCAGCTCGCTGGCGAAGATCGTGACGCCGTCGAGGCGGGCCCAGTAGAGCGGCTTGATGCCGATCGGGTCGCGGGCGACGACGCCGTGGCCGCTGGTGTGGGCCATCGCGAGGGCGAACATTCCGCGCAGCTCGTGCAGGGCGGCGGAGCCGTCACGCAGGACGAGGCGGAACGCGGACTCGGTGTCGGAGTCGGTCCGCATCTTGACCTCGGAGAGCGTCTCGCGGATGTCCTCGTGGTTGTAGATCTCCCCGTTGCCGACCACGTAGGCCGACCCGGTGTCGTCTGCGATGGGCTGCTTGCCCCCGGTCACGTCCATGATCGACAGACGCTGGTGCCCGAGCCAGGCCGACTCGAGCGCCACCCGCCCCGTGTCATCCGGTCCGCGGTGGTGGAGCCGGGCGAGCATCCGCTCGCACTTCTCGCCGTCGATCTCGCCGTACGCTGCGACGATTCCGCACACGGGGCTCACGCATCCTTCGGCCGGGTGATCCAGACAAGCACGGCGATCGGTCGAGCGCAGCCAGAACGGGCGTCCGTCACGTGGGGTTGACGCACACGCAACATTGTGGGTCGGGACCGCTACCGCCAGGCGAAGACGGGCTGCTCGAGGGAGTCGACGCGGGTGTGGCGCCCGTGTAGGGCCACCTCGCGGAACTGCAGCAGCACCGCGGCGGTGGGCGCATGGACGTGGTGCCCGACGAGCGGCATCTGCACGACCGGCCGGTCGGACTCCGGGATGGTGAGGTACCTCGGCTCGACGTCGAGGTCGGCCAGCGTGATGTGGAAGACCTCCGAGACCTCGTCCGGCGACGGATCGAGCTCCTCCACGGCGCCCGACGCGGTCATCACCACCGGGGTGATGACGAACCCCGAGCGCGTCGGGTAGTCGTCGAGGAGCCCGACCACGGCGGCCGCACCCAGCGCCAGACCGAGTTCCTCGTGCAGCTCCCGGCGAGCGGCGCCCACCGCGTCCTCCCCGGGGTCGAGCGACCCACCCGGCAGCGCGAACTGCCCAGGGTGGTCCCGCAGCCGGGAGGTCCGCCGGGTGAGGAGCACGCCGGGCCCGCGCGCGGGGTCGTCGAGGACGACGACGGCCACGGCCGCTCGGCGGAGGTCGGAGCGGTCGGCGCCGGCGACGCCGTGGCGGTGGGAGGCGAAGACCGCCACGCGGTCCACCACCTCCTCACGGGAGGCGGTCATCCGAGAAGATCCCGGTAGGATCGGCGTCGACGATCTCGAGCAACGGTTCCGGGGTCTCGCGGGCGTGACCGGGGTAGCGGTGCCAACGCCCGCCCGTGTCCGGCCACATCAGCGTCCAGCACCCGGTCCCGGGGTCGAAGCGCAGCTGCGCGATCGGTGCCGTCGTCCACTCCGCGGCGAGCTCGGGGAAGGTGGGCGCCGACCGGCGCGAGAGCGTCACCCGTCCGGCACGTTCGGTGGCGCAGACCTGGACCCGGTCACGTCGCGTCGCGGGAACCCGGGCCGCGCACCAACGGCGGATGGCCGTCCGGTGCTCGTCGGGAACCTGCACGGCCGTCACTGTGACACGGACTGGGCATGGCGCGCACGAGCGTGGTGCGTCCCGACACGGGGTGCCCCGGGACCGCGCTGCGCGGGGATGCCAGCATCTGCGGTAGCGCACGACGTGTTCCGGAGAGGTCCTGATGTCGGCACTCACCCGTACCGTGGCCACGGCCGCTCCGATCCTGCTGGCCGCGGTGACCCTCGTCGGGTGCGGGTCGACGCCAGACGGGCCCGCCGACACCGTCGTCCCGCCGTCGTCGTCGAGCGCCGCGGCCCCGGACCCCGCCGTCGCCCGGTACTGCGCGACGGTCGTGCGGGTCCAGCAGGAGCAGACCTCGCCGCAGGCCGGGCAGGGCGGGATCGCCGCCGCCTCCGAGGTCGCCCGTCGACAGGTGGCCGACCTCGCGGCGAGCGCACCGCCCGAGATCGCGTCCGAGTGGCGACAGCTCGCGACGCTGACCGAGCAGGCGCTCGCCTCGCTCGCCGCCACCGGTGGCGACCCCAACCGCATCGACCGCGGCGCGCTGACCCGCCTCGAGCAGGAGTCGACACCCGCGGTGGAGCGGATCAAGCAGGTGACCGCGCAGCGCTGCCACATCGCGTTCCGCCCGCCGGCCTGAGCGGCTACCGTCGCGCTCCGTGGGGATGCGCGACGAGGAGCGACCGGCGAGCCGGTTCGGGGTCATCGAGCCCGCAGACCTTCCCGACGACCTGCGCGAGCGGATCGGCGTGATCGCGCAGCGCTCGGGGTTCGTCCCCAACATCTTCCGCGCCCTCGGGCGCCGGCCCGCCGAGCTGAGAGCGTTCCTGGACTACCACGACGCGCTGATGACGAGCGACGAAGGACTGTCCCGGGCCGAGCGCGAGCTCGTCGTCGTCACCACCTCGGGGGCGAACCACTGCACCTACTGCGTCGTCGCGCACGGGGCGATCCTGCGGCTCCGCGCGAAGGATCCCGAGATCGCCGACCATGTCGCGGCCAACCCTTACGGCACGGAGCTCGAGCCGCGGGCCCGCGCGATCGTCGACCTCGCCCTGGCGCTGGCCCTCGACCCGGCCGCCTTCGGCGAGGACGACCTGGCCGCCGCCCGTGGCGCCGGCCTCTCCGAGGACGAGATCTGGGACGTCGGGGCGATCACGTCGCTCTTCGCCATGTCCAACCGCCTCGCGCACCTCACCGCGCTGCGCCCCAACCGCGAGTTCTTCGGCATGGGGCGCTGAGACCTGGGGTAGGCGGGACCCATGACGACGAAGGTGACCGTGCTCGGCACGGGGATCATGGGCGCCGGCATGGCGCGCAGCCTCATGCGCGAGGGCCTCGACGTGACCGTGTGGAATCGCAGCACCGACAAGGCGAAGCCCCTGGCCGACGACGGGGCGACGGTGGCCGGGACCGCGGCCGACGCGGTGGCCGGAGCGGACGTCGTGATCACGATGCTCTTCGACGTCGCGGCGGTCGCCGACGTCATGGACACCGCGCTCGAGCCGATGGCCTCCGGGGCGGTGTGGGTGCAGTCGAGCACCGTCGGCGTGGACGGCACCGACCACCTCGCCGAGCTGGCGCGGGCCCAGGGCGTCGACTTCCTGGACGTGCCCGTCCTCGGTACCAAGCTGCCCGCCGAGAACGGACAGCTCGTCGTCCTCGCATCCGGACCGTCGACGCTGCGGGCGAGGGTCACCGGAGTTTTCGACGCCATCGGCGCGCGGACGCAGTGGGTCGGCGAGACGCCGGGCGACGCGAGCCGGCTCAAGCTGGCCGTCAACGCCTGGATCGCCACCGTCGTCAACGGGGTGGCGCAGTCGATCGCGCTGACCCGCGGCCTCGGCCTCGACCCCCGGCAGTTCCTCGACGCCGTGTCCGGCCAGGCGATCGACGCCCCGTACGTGCAGCTCAAGGGCAAAGCGATGATCGACGGCGACTACTCGCCCTCGTTCGAGCTCGACGGCGTCATCAAGGACGTCGACCTCATCCTCGCCGCGATGGAGGGTGCGGGCACCGCCACCACCCTGGCCACCGCCCTGCGCGACCGTCTCGACGACTCGTCGCACGAGGGCCACGGCGAGCAGGACATGGCCGCGGTCATCAGCGCCTATCGCACCTGATCAGGCCGGTCTGTGATCACGTTCCGGGCGTGTTGCGCGCGAGGCCGAGGGCGTAATCGGGCCAGAACTTCCCGGCCTCCGGGGCGCCGCGGCAGTCGCCGTCGGAGTCGCCGGGCTCCTTGATCCACAAGTACGCGGCCACTCTCGGGTCGGCGGTCGTCCGGCTCGGCGGCGTGCCGAGCGCCCGTCCCGGCGGGTTGCACCAGGTCGGCTGGTCGGGTCCGCTGTAGGGACCGTTGCCGTTGCGGCTGGTGTCGACCACGAACCGGGCCCCGCCCAGCTCGTCGGACACCCTCTTGCCGTAGGCGACGACGCGGGCGGTGTCCTGGAAGTTCGAGACGTTGAGGGCGAACCCCGCGGACGAGGACACCCCGGACTTGCGCAGGCCGTCGGCCAGCTTGCCGATGTCGGTCACGAACCCGGGGTTGCCCGCGTCGATGTACACCTCGCCGCCGGCGCGGGTGAGCGTCCCCGCCGCCTCGGCGAGGAGCGCCTCGCGCCCCTCCTGGTTGCCCTGGCCCTCGCAGGCGGTGAGCGTCTGCGCGAGCGCGTCGGGCTCGAGGACGACGACGGCGCGGGCCCCGGACAGGCCGCGCGCCATGTTGCCGACCCATTGGCGGTAGGCGCCCTCGTCGGACGCCCCGCCCGAGGAGTACTGCCCGCAGTCGCGGTTGGGGACGTTGTAGGCCACGAGCACCGGCGTCTTCGCGGCGGCGCCGGCCCGGGTCACGATGCCCCGGGTCTCGGCCTCGACCCCGCCGAGCTCGCCGGTGGGCCAGATCGCGACCGGCTGACGGGCGATCTTCTCGAGCTCGCGCGCGTCGTCGGCGCGACCCGCGTCCCGCCACGCGACGACCTGGTCCGCCGCCGCCGAGGACGGGTCGCTCCAGAACTCCGACGCGACCGCCGGCACGGCCGGCGCACCAGCACCACCACCGCCGCCCGGCGCCTCCGCCGTCGTGCCCCCGGAGCAGCCTCCGAACGCGAGGGCGACCACGGCGGCCATGACGCCCCCAGCGAGGACGCGCCCGACGCCTGCCCCCCGGGACGTCTGGTCCCGGTCCGTCCGGCGCCGCGAGGTGCGCCCCGGCGCGGGCGTGCCTGCGGGCGGGGTCGGAGCCGTACGACTCGTGGGGACCTCCGGTGCGGTCATGACCGCGTCACCTCTCGCTGATGTCGTCGTGCCGTGTCGGGACTCGTCCGCCTCGGCGACCCGCGGCGGGATCAACCCGCCTCCGTCCGGTCGCGTCTCCTCGCCCGACCGACCGTCGGCTTTACCGCCGGCCGGGCGACAGCCGCGAGGGCGACGACACGCACCGCCACCGTCGAGGAGTGCGACGACGCAGCGTCGTCGCGTTCGACGTCGGCGTGATCGGCGGGACCGTGACCGTTCGCGATCGCGTGGTTACCCACACGACGGAGTATGTCGGTCTGGTCGTCCTCGCGTCCGTCGGCCCGCGACCCGCCGGGCGGCCGCAGCCGCTTCACCGGCGTGCCGTTCGTGGGAGCACGGTGGGCCGGACCGGCCGCCGGAGCGGGAGCCGGGGGTCCCGGCGGGCGGGCGGGCGGTACCGGACGCGCGGGAGGACCGGCAGCCCCGGCGTGCGACCCGGGCGCACCGGCGGGCGGAGCGGGACGCCGGACCTTCCCGGTCGTGGCGTCGGGCCCGTCGGGTGTGGCGGGTGTCGCGTCCGCTCGGGGGCCAGGTCGGTCGCCGGACGGGGCGCGGTACCGGTCGGTCGGTGCCTCTCCCGACCCGGTCGGGGTACGGCGCCATCCGCGCGGCAGGTCGCCGGCCGGCGGACCGCTGGGGCGCGCCGCCGCAGCGGGAGCCGGACCCGTCGGCCGGACGGCACCGGGCGCCGCTCCCGGGGAGGCGGGCCGTGACGGCGTCGGGGCGGGGCCCCGAGCCGGGGCCGGGCGCTTCGCCGACCCCGCGGACGTCGTCGGCGCCCCGGCGACTGCGGGGAAGCGCACCGAGAGCGGGGAGCGTTCCGGGGAGATCACGCCCGAGGCGATCATCTCGTCCAGCGCGGCCCGCTCCAGCGACTCGGTGGTCACACCGCGTCCCTCGGACGTCCGCGCGGGTTCCGCCTCCATGGCCGGCCGTCGGCCGACCACGCGCTCCACGATCCAGAGCACGGGCGGCGCGAGGCACGCGGCCAGGGCGACCGCGGGCCAGAGCAGCACGGCGGGCGCCGCATAGCCCATCGCGACCGAGGTGACGATCGCCGCGACGAGCAGGACCGCCCACTGCAGGTGACGGCGGAAGGTGAGGATGTGGTCGGCGCTGGAGGACAGACCCTTGGGCGTCACGACGAAGCGGGCCGGCAGCCGCAGCAGCGTCGCGATCATCGACGACGCGAAGATCGGCGAAGCGAAGATAGACATCAACATGCCCTTGACGCCGCTGGAACCCTCCGGCTCGTAGGGGCTGACGTTGTAGCGCCGATTGCGCAGGTACACCCAGAGCTGGAAGGCCGTCGCGTCGATGTAGAGGGCCAGCCACAGCTGCACCGGCACCACGACCCCCTGCACACCGAGGGCGAGGAAGAGCACCGCGTTGATGGCCCCGAGCACCCAGCCGATGGCCATCGACGGGTAGAAGGTGGTGATGAGGCAGTAGTGCAGGGCCCGGCCGGGCGACAGCAGCGGCAGCCGCCGCCAGAACTCGGTGAGCAGCACCTCGAACGTGCCGCGGGACCAGCGCATCTGCTGGCTGAAGAAGTCGCCCCAGGACGACGGGCCTTCCCCGACGGCGAGGACGTCGGGGGTGTAGACCGACTTCCAGCGGTGGTGGGAGTCGGGGTTGCGGCGGGTGTGGAACTTCAGGCCGGTCGCGAGGTCCTCGGTGACCGAGTCCGAGAATCCGCCGACGCCCTTGAGCGCTCGGACGCGGATCGCGTTGTTCGTCCCGACCAGCATCGCGGAGTTGTAGCGGTTCGCCGCGCGCTGGATGAGGCTGTGGAACGGGAACTGCTGCGACTCCGCGGCGCGGGTCACGAAGGTCTCGTCGTTGGCGTAGCACTGAGGGCCGACCACGAAGGCGACGTCGGGGTCACGGAAGTACCCGAGGATCCGCTCGGCGTAGTTGGGGAGCGGCACGTGGTCGGGGTCGACCGAGAGGAAGACCTCGTAGGACTCGCCGTGCTCAGCGATCCAGGCGTTGTAGTTGCCGTGCTTGGTGCTGGCCTTGAACGCGCCCTTGCGCCGGTTGTACCTGTCCAGGCCCTTGCGGGTGAAGTGGTTGATCCCCAGCTCCCGACACATCGCCTTCACCGCCGGGTCGTCACCCTCGTCGAGGATCCAGACGTCGAGAATGCCCCGGTAGCGGATGCGCAGGGCGGCCTGCAGGGTTCCGCGCACCACGTCGATCGGCTCCTTGTCGGGGACGATCGTGGTGAGGAAGGCGATCTTGCGGTCCGGGACCGGGGGCACCGGCACGGGGTCGCGGGAGATGACCGAGGCCAACGACAGCGACAGGACGTTGATCAGGCGCAGCAGCTCCATGAGCCCGATGGAGCCGATGACGATCCAGTTCGCGTACATCGCGAGGGGCGGACCGGTGACCGCCGGGCGGTGCATCGGATGCAGCAGCCAGAAGAAGAACAGGGCTTCGAAGGCGAAGTTGAGGGCCGCGACGAGCAGGGAGCGTGCTACCCGGCCGCGGCCGTGGACGCCGTCGACACCGCGGTAGGACACGCGGTACGGCTCGTCGGCCGGGCCGAGCTCGCTGATCGGACCGGCGAGCCGGGAGAACTCCTGGATACGACGACCGACGACGAGTTCGCTCTCGTCGACCCGATCCGCGGGTCTCTCGGCAAGAAGCGTCATGGATACGTCCGTCTCGTGTGGCGCGGTGTCGCCGGCGCGATCCGCACGAGACCCTCCTGTCCTCAGGGCGCCGCGACGACCGCTGCGCGACCGTCGGGACGCCGTCCTCCTCCGGGTGATCTGCCCTGTCCTGCGCCGTCACGCCACCGTATCGGCGACGACGGTACGTGCCCCGTTCAGGGGACCCTGAATGGGGGATGGTGCGGGGCCCGCTCACGTTCCGCCGCAGAGCGCGTCCGAGGGTCAGCTCCCGCGAACGGGGAGGTTGTGGCGCCGCACCTCACGCAGAGTCCCGCCGACGACCAGGGCTGTCATATAGGTGCACGCAGGCTGACGTCGGCGATCGGTGGGCGAGCCCGGGTTCAGCAGCCGGAGACCGCCGGGCGTCGTCGAGTCCCAGGGGATGTGGCTGTGGCCGAACACGAGGAGGTCGGCCGCGGAGAACCGGGCGTCGCAGCGCCGTTCCCGTCCCGACCTGTCGCCGGTCTCGTGGACCACGGCGAGGCGCAGGCCGTCGACGTCCGCCCACGCGACCTCGGGGAGCCGGGCCCGCAGGGCGTCGCCGTCGTTGTTGCCCCAGCACGCGACGAGGCTCCGCGACCGGGCCTCGAACGCGTCGAGCAGCTCCGGAGCCATCCAGTCCCCGGCGTGCACCACCACGTCGGCGGCATCGATCGCCGCCCAGACCGGTGCGGGGAGATCGTTCGCCCGCGTGGGGACGTGGGTGTCGGACACGAGGGTGAGGCGCAGGGGGTCGGTCATGGGTGGGTCACCGGACCCTCCCGGCACTGGTACGGTCGCGTACCGGAACGGGTACCGAACCAGGAGGTGGACGGTGTCGGTCGAGACGAGTTCCGCAACGAACGCAGCAGGGGCACGGGCCCTGGAGTCGGCGCGGGCCGGCGTGCGCTGGGCTGCCACTCACGGCGTCACGCGCGCGGTGATGCACCGGCGCGCCCGCAGCGGCAATCCCGACGCCGTCCTGCTGGTCGACCCGGCCCACCAGGCCGACCCCTTCTCCACCTACGAGCGAATGCGCACGGCGGAGCCCTTCACCACGGGGGCCTTCTCCCGCGTCACGGTGCATCACGACGTGTGTACCAGCGTGCTGCGCAGCGAGGACTTCGGCGTCGCCGACCGCAACGACTCCATGCCGACACCGATCCGGCTCGCGCTGCGCCTCGCCGGCCCCCCGCCGCATGCCGGCCCCATCGACCCGCCGTCGATGCTCGCCGTCGACGCCCCGGACCACACCCGCTACCGGCGCCTCGTCTCCCGCGCGTTCACGCCGCGGGCGGTCGGTGCGCTGCGGGAGCGCACGGAGACCATCGCCTCCGACCTGCTCGACGCGATGGAGGCCGGTCCGGGATCGGTCGACCTCGTGGACCGGTACGCGAGCCTCCTGCCCGTCACCGTGATCAGCGAGATGCTGGGCGCCCCGGCCGACATGCGCTCGAAGATCCTGGCGTGGGGTGACGGTGCGGCGTCCTCGCTGGACATGGGTCTCGAGCGGCAGCGCTTCCACCGTGTCGAGGCCGACGTCGCCGCCCTGCACGACTGGATGACCGCGCACCTGCGCCGCCTGCGCCGCGACCCCGGCGACGACCTGCTCTCCCGCATGGCCACGGTCTCCGACGACGACGGCAGCGGTCTCTCGGAGGCCGAACTCGTGTCCACCGCGCTGCTCGTGCTCGCGGCGGGCTTCGAGACGACGGTCAACCTCGTCACCAACGGGACGGCGCTGCTCTTCGCCCATCCCGAGCAGCGGGCCCGGCTCGCCGCCGACCCCTCGCTGTGGCCGAACGCGGTCGACGAGATCCTCAGGTACGACTCGCCGGTCCAGCGCACCGCACGCCGCGCGCGCCGCGACACGAGGGTGCACGGCGTCGACGTCGCGGCCGGCGACCTGGTCGTCACGGTGCTCGCCGCGGCCAACCGCGACCCGCGGGTGTTCGCCGATCCCGACGTCGTCGACGTGAACCGCACGAACGCCCGCGACCACCTCGCCTTCTCCGGCGGCGTGCACTTCTGTCTCGGCGCCGCGCTGGCCCGGATGGAGGGCGAGGTCGCGCTGCGGGCGCTGTTCGAGCGGTTCGCAGACCTCGCCCCCGCGGGCGCGCCGCACCGCCGCCCAACTCGCATCCTCCGTGGCTACGACGCCATGCCCGTGACTCTCGGGATGTCTTGGCGCGTCTAGTACCGACCGTAGAAAGGTCCAGACGCCACGATGCAGCGTGATCGGATCGCGTCAGATCAGACGAAGGCGCCGAGCCCGGTGATCTCGCGACCGACGATGAGCGTCTGAATCGTCTCGGTGCCCTCGAAGGTGTGGATCGACTCGATGTCGGCCATGTGCCGCATGACGTGGTTGTCGAGCAGGATGCCGTTGCCGCCGAGCATGTCGCGGGCCTCGGAGAGGATCCACCGGGCCTTGCGGGTGTTGTTCATCTTGGCGAGCCCGGCGATGGTCGGACCGGAGTCGCCTTCGGCGGAGAGCTGCGCGATCTGCATGCAGTACAGCTGCATCCCCGTGAGCTCGGCGAGCATCCGCACGAGGCGCTCCTGCACGATCTGGAACGACGCCAGGGGCTTGCCGAACTGGGTGCGCTCCAGCGCGTAGCGCATCGCGGCGTCGTACCCGGCGGTGGCGTGCCCGAGCGCCATCCACGCGCACGTGCCCCGGGTGGTGGCGAGGACCCGTCCGGTGTCGGCGAACGACTCCGCGCCGGGGAGGCGGTCGGCGTCGGGGACCCGGACGCCGTCGAGGATGAGATCGGCCTGCCACACCGAGCGCATCGAGGCCTTGCGGGGGATCACGGTGGCGGCATACCCGGGCGTCGAGGTGTCGACGAGGAAGCCGCGGACGTTCCCGTCGTCGTCGCGGGCCCACACCACGGTGCGGTGGGCGACGCTTCCGTTGCCGATCCAGCGCTTGACGCCGTCGATCACCCAGTCGTCCCCGTCGCGGCGGGCCCGCGTCTCCAGTGAGACGGAGTCGGAGCCGTGGTCGGGCTCGGTGAGCCCGAAGGCGCCGATCGTCTCGAGCCGCGCCATCGAGGGCAGCCACTGATGCTTCTGCTCCTCGGAGCCCAGCATGGCGATCGACTTCATGGCCAGGCCCGACTGCACCGCGTAGAAGGTCGCGAGGCTGCCGTCCCCACGAGCGAGCTCCATGGCCACGAGCCCGCAGGCGAGCGGGCTCAGGCCGGGGCAGCCGTAGCCGGAGACGTCGTCACCCAGGACACCGAGCGCCGGAATCTTCTCGATGACCGACCAGGGCATCCGCGCGGCGTCCCACGCCTCGGCGGCGTGCGGGGTGACCTCGTGGTCGACGAATCGCCGCAACGCCAGGAACGTGTCCCACTCGGTGTCGGAGAAGCGGTGGCGCACCGAGTAGAAGTCGGTGCCGAGTGCTTCGGTGAGCTCGGATTCGCCCATGCTGTCTCCTTCGAACGGGGGTCGGGACATCCTGGCCGGTACGGCGCCCTCCGCACAGCCGTGTGCCGAGAGGAGTCGCCGTGTGCGACAGGAGCTCCACACCACCGATACGCGTGGTCAGCCGTAGAGGTCGTTGCCGCGGGAGAATTCCACGAAGGTGCATGGCTCCTCGCCTACCGACCAGGCGTCGTGGCCGGGCGGGAGCAGCATGACGCTGTGCGGGCCGAAGTCGTCCTCGCTGCCGTCGTCCATGACCACGTGCAACGTGCCCGAGAGGACCAGGGCCACGTGCGGGAGCTCGCAGGAGTCGGTGCCCGCGTCGGGCTTGAGGTCGACCGACCACTGCGCTCCCACCCCGAAGGTGACCTCGGTGACGCTGACCCCGTCGAGCTCCACGGTCTTCTTCGAGATCGCCCCATGCGTGTCCGGGGGAGCGGCGGCGAGGTCGCCCTTCTGCATCGTCACTGTTGTCATTGCGGCTCCTCGGGTCGTCGGTTGCCGGGCTGCATGGGCTGTCAGCCGAGTGGGTCGGGGACCTCGGGGGCGGTGGCCGCGGCGTGGAGCGCGGCCGTCGCTGAGCCGAGCAGGGGCTGGCCGTGGCCGAAGCAGACCGCGTCGGCCGGGACCTCGCCGAGGCGGCGGAAGGACTCGCGGGCCCGGGCGCGGTCGACGTTGAAGGGCCCGAGAATCACCTGCCCGCGGCTCTCCGCGGCGATGTCACCCGTGAACAGCACGCCCGCCTCGACGACGTGCAGTGCGAGGCTGCCGTCGGTGTGCCCCGGGGTGGCGACGACGCGGGCTCCGATCTCGTCGAGGACCTCCTCGTCGACGAGCTCGCGATCGACCCGCGCCGGCGGCGCGTCCGGCAGGTCCCGCGACACCTGGGCGAGCAGGGGCTCCTCGGCCCCGGTGAGCACCGGGGCGGCGCCGGGCCGCTCGCCTCGCACCACGGGTGCGTCGGCCCGATGGGCGAGGACCTGCACGCCGGGCCAGGCCCCGATCTCCGCCGCCGAGCCGGCGTGGTCGGCGTGCCAGTGGGTGAGCACCACGTGGGTCAACGCGTCCCGGTCCAAGCCCCAGTCACGCAGCGCGGCCGCGACCGCAGGGCCCTCACCGAGCCGGCCGGTGTCGACCAGCAGGACCCGCGAGCCCCAGCGCAGCAGGTAGGCCTGGCCCGGCGCGCTGCGCAGCATCCGAAGATCGGAGCGCAGGTCGATCACGTCCATGCTGGCAGCCTGGCCGACGAGCTGGCCGGCCGTCACGGGTGTTCGCGGTCGGCGCAGTCGCGAGCCAACCCAGACGTGTCCCCCCGCGGGGCTGCTCGGCACTTCTCAGCTTCGCTCGGAAGTTCCCTACCTTCGGCGGCCCGGTGACGGCCTGAAGAACCCTCCGCTTTGATGTCTGGCAGGCGCCTCGTGACACCGTCGCGTTGGCCGGGCCGTGGAGCAGCGTCGATCCCGCCGGTGGTTCGCCTTGTGAGAGTGGTTGACCAACAGGCTCACCTACGCAGCGCTTGAGTGATCCGCGCTGCCTGCCGGGTGAGGTGGTGACGTTCGGCGAGGTTGGGGGCGGACCGGGCGGCGTCGGCATACAACCGTGCCGCGGTCAGAAGGTCGCCCTCCTTCTCGTGGAGGTACGCCGAGGCGGCGGTGTGGCGGGGCAGGCCAGGGTCCACCGTGGCCAAGGCCGCGAGGCCGGCCACGGGGCCAACGGCCTCGCCGATCGCGACGGCCCGGTTGAGCTGCACGACCGGGCTCTCGGTGAGCCGGAGCAGCTCGTCGTACCAGCCGACGATCTGCACCCAGTCGGTCTCCTCGGCGCGCGGCGCGTCGGCGTGCAGGGCGGCGATAGCGGCCTGTGCTTGGAACTCACCGAGTCGGTCGCGACCCAGCGCTGTCTGCAGGACTGCGACGCCCTCAGCGATCAGCGAGGTGTTCCAGCGGGAGCGGTCCTGCTCGGTCAGCGGGACCAGGCTGCCGTCGTGCCGGGTCCGCGCCGGTCGCCGAGCGTGGTGCAGCAGCATCAACGCCAGCAGCCCCGCGGTCTCCTCGTCATCGGTCATCGACGCCAACTGCCGGGTGAGCCGGATCGCCTCGGCCGCCAGGTCGACGTCGCCGGTGTAGCCCTCGTTGAAGACCAGGTAGAGCACCCGTAGCACGGTCGCCGGATCGCCAGGCTCGGAGAACCGCACGTCACCGACCGTACGTTTGGCCCGGCTGATCCGCTGCGCCATCGTCGCTTCCGGCACGAGGTAGGCCTGGGCGATCTGCCGGGTGGTCATGCCACCGACGGCGCGCAGCGTGAGGGCCACCGCGGAGGCCGGGGTCAGCGACGGCTGGGCGCACAGGAAGAAGAGCTGCAACGTGTCGTCTGCGGTCTCGGTCGGTCCGGGCGGCGGCTCGACCTCGACCCGCTGCTCCCGGTCGCGACGGGAGGCCTCGGAGCGGTGGGCGTCGAGGAACTTGCGCCAGGCAACCGTGACCAGCCAGCCCTTCGGGTCGGTGGGCTGCTGGTCCGGCCAGGTCAGCGCGGCCTGGAGGAGTGCTTCCTGCACGGCGTCCTCGGCCGTCGTGAAGTCAACTCCGCGATGCACGAGGACGCCGATCACCGCGGGAGTCAGCTCCCGCAGCAGCAGCTCGTCCATCACCTGATCTGCCCTGGCCGGTCCGGTCACTCGGTGACCGTCGGTGGTGCGCTCAGGAACGGGCGTACCTCAAGCCACTCGTGGATCGGCTTGCCGCCGGCTCCGGGGGCTGCCGATAACTCGCCGGCGAGCGCGAGCGCGCGCTCGTAGGTGTCGACGTCGATCACCATCCAGCCAGCGATCAGGTCCTTGGTCTCCGCGAAGGGCCCGTCGGTGACCGGTGGTCGGCCCTCCCCGTCGTACCGGACGAACGTGCCCTCGGGCGAGAGCGCCTGGCCGTCGACGTACTCACCGGTGCCCTCGAGCCGGGTGGCGAAGTCGGCCATGTACTGCAGGTGATCCTCGATCTCCTCTGGGGTCCACTGGTCCATCGGGACCTCGTTGACGGCCTCGGGGGCGCCGCGGTAATGCTTGAGAAGCAGATACTTCGTCATGCTGGGTCTCCTTGGTGTGGTGCGGCCACGGTGGCCGCATCTGCCCCTGGGACGGGGCCGCCAGGCCGGTCTCGACATCCTTGGCCACATCTTCTTCGAGAACCTCCTGACGCAGCACGGCCCGAACCACACATCGATCGACTGCGGAAGCGCTCCGGCCAGGCATCGAGCTCGGCGAGCGGGTGTCGGTCGAGGGCGTAGATGCGCTCCTGGCCAGCGACTCGGGAGGTCACCAGTCCCGCTCCCGCCGGCCCCCGCGGGCCGGGCCGGACGGCTCGACGCCCTCGACACCGAGACGGTCCCGGTGCCGATCCAGCGCCCGCGTCCAGGCACTGTCACTCGACCGCTCTTTCCACAGTCAGGTGTGGTGCGACGGATAAGCAAGTGGCACTGGGATGCGCGAGATATCTGGCACGGACCGACGGCATGCATGCCCTTCGACACTTCTACGCCTCGACACTCCTCGCGGGCGGCGTCTCGATCAAGGAGGTCGCCGAGTACCTCGGCCACGCCGACCCCGGCTTCACTCTCCGGACCTATACCCACCTCGTCCCGTCGAGCCACGCGCGCGCCCGCCAGGCTATCGACAGCGTCCTGGGCACGCGGCCGGGCGAGGACTCCGACGGCCTGAGGACGGCCTGATCATGAACAGCACCCAGAGCCGACCGCGGAGGACGCTGCTCGGCAACGCGATCAGACAAGCCACGGCAGGCGTCCGGGATGCGACGGCTACGACGAGGACCCTCGTGAGCTGGGCTTCCGGGGTGATCGCCGGTCAGGGGATGTGGCGTCCGCTGATGGCGCGGGCGATGACGAGCTGCTGGATCTGCTCGGTGCCCTCGAAGATGTCGTAGATCTTCGAGTCGCGGTGCATGCGCTCCACCGGGTGCTCGCGGGAGTAGCCGGCGCCGCCGAGGATCTGGATGGCCCGCTCGGTGGCCCAGACCGCGACGCGGCCGGCCTTGAGCTTGGACATCGAGCCCTGGCCTGCGGTGAACGCGACCTGGTTGCGGCCCATCCACGCGGCACGCCACACCAGCAGCCGGGCGGCGTCGATCTCGGTCACCATGTCGGCGAGCAGGAAGGCGATCGCCTGGTTGTCGATGATCGGCCGGCCGAAGGTCTCACGGCCCTTGGCGTACTCCAGGGCGTACTCGTACGCCGCGCGCGCGATCCCGATGGCCTGCGATCCGACGGTCGGCCGGGTGAGCTCGAAGGTCTGCATGGCGGACGACCCGGAGGAGCGCTGCCCCTCGCGGGCCCTCGCCAGCCGCGCGTCGAGCTTCTCCTTGCCGCCGAGCAGGCACGAGCCGGGAACCACCACGTCGTCGAGGAAGATGTCGGCGGTGTGGGAGGCCTTGAGGCCCATCTTCTTGATCTTGCGGGTGGACTCGAGCCCCGGCGTCCCGGGCGGGACGACGAACGCGGCCTGCCCCCGCGACCCGAGCGAGGCCTCGACCGAGGCCTGCACCACGTGGATGTTGGCGATACCGCCGTTGGTCGCCCACGCCTTCTGGCCCGCCAGGGTCCACTGGTCCTTCGCCTCGTCGTACACGGCGCGGGTGCGCATCGCCGAGACGTCGGAGCCGGACTCCGGCTCCGAGGAGCAGAACGCCGCGACCTTCACGTCGCTGGAGTCGCCGTAACACTGCGGGATGAACTCGACCATCTGCTCCGGGGTGCCGGAGGCGAAGATGCCGGCGACGGCGAGGGTCGTGCCGAAGATGGCCATCCCGATGCCCCCGTCGCCCCAGAACAGTTCCTCGTTCACGATCGGCAGCGACAGGCCGGTCTCGTCGCCCCAGAACGTCGCGAGGGTCTCGAAGTTGTACAGCTCGATCTTCGAGGCCTCCTGCAGGACGGGCCACGGGGTCTCCTCCCGCTCGTCCCACTCCGCGGCGGCCGGACGGATGACGTCGGCGGCGAACCCGTGGGCCCAGTCGCGGAGCTCGGTGTGGTCGTCTGAGAGTTCCATCGAGAACATGGGCGGGTCCTTGTCAGGCCGACGGAATGGTGAACATCTTCTGCAGGGCGGTGGCGAACCCGACGTCCCCGGAGACCTTGAGCCTGCGGGTCATGAACAGCGTGATCGGAGAGGCGTTGTCGGTGACGACCTCGAGGAACTCGACGCCGTCCATGAACAGCTCGGTGCGCGGCTCCTCGGCGAGATCGGTCGACACCGTGCACGTCCCGTGCATCACCGTCTGGAAGTCATCGCTGCCCCCGCCGGGCGCGCCGGTGACGTGCCAGTGCACGACCTGGCGCTTCGAGCTCGTGCCCCTCGAGGAGTAGAACTCGCTCATCCGCCCGAAGATCGCGTCGAGCACGGGGCGCCGCGCGTCCGAGGACATGATCGCCTCGAGCTGGCTCTTGCTGGCGCCCCGGACCAGGCGCGCGAAGAACGACGCGTCCAACGTGCGCGCGCCCGCCGGCTCCGAGAGGGCGTCGCGCAGGCTCGCCACGAGATCCTCGGCGGACAGGGACCCGAGGTCGACGCGGCGGCCCAGCTCGTTGACGTCGATCTTCTCGGTCACGCACTCTCCGCGTCGTCGAGGGGTTCTAGGTACTGGCGGTCCCGCCATCGCGCCGTACTTTACGCGTCGGGAGACCCTCCGACACGCCGATACGTCTTTCTCGCGAGATATCGGGCGACGACTAGAGAGGGCAATACGCTCCGAGAGCAATGGACCCCGTGCGCAACCCCTTCGCTCCCGGCGCCGGTCAGCGCCCGCCCGAGCTCGCCGGGCGCGATCGCGAACTGCACGCCTTCGACGTCGTCCTCGAGCGCGTGGCGCGGGGGCGCCCGGAGCGCAGCCTGGTGCTCACCGGCCTGCGCGGGGTGGGCAAGACCGTGCTGCTGGGCGAGCTGCGGTCGATGGCGGTCCGCGCCGGCTGGGGTGCGGGGAAGATCGAGGCTCGTCCCGACGCCGACCTGCGTCGCCCCCTGTCCGCCGCGCTGCACCGCGCGGTGCGCGACCTCGCCGTGCGCCATCGCGCCCCCGACCGCGTCGAGGACGTCCTCGGCGTCCTCAAGGCCTTCGCCCTCAAGGCCACCCCGTCGGACGCCAAGCTCAAGGACCGCTGGCAGCCGGGCATCGACGCCCCGGTGCTGGCCGGGCGCGCCGACTCCGGCGACATCGAGATCGACCTCGTCGAACTCTTCGGCGTCGTCGCCGAACTCGCCGCCGACGTGGGCGTCGGCGTCGCCCTGCTCATCGACGAGATGCAGGACCTGCAGATCGACGACGTTTCCGCCCTATGCGCGGCCTGCCACGAGCTCAGCCAGTCGGGGGCGCCGCTCGTCGTGGTCGGCGCCGGGCTGCCGCACCTACCCGCGGTGCTCTCGGCGTCGAAGTCCTACTCCGAGCGTCTCTTCCGCTACGTGCACATCGGTCAGCTCGACCGCGCCGACGCCGATTTCGCGCTGACCGCCCCCGCCACACGGGAGGACGCCGAGCTCACGACGGCCGCGCTCGACGCCCTCTACGAGGCCTCGGGCGGCTACCCCTACTTCGTCCAGGCCTACGGCAAGGCCGCGTGGGACGCCGCCGTGCAGAGCCCGATCGACGCCGAGGACGTGCGCGTCGCGGCCCCCGACGCGGGCGCCGAGCTCGCCGTCGGCTTCTTCGGGTCCCGCTACGAGCGGGCCACCCCCGCCGAGCGCGAGTACCTCCAGGGGATGGCCGAGCTGGCCGAGGGACGCGACGAGGCGGTCACCACGGCCGCGCTCGCCCGTCACCTCGACCGCAAGGCATCGTCGCTCTCCCCGGCGCGCGACAGCCTCCTCCGCAAGGGGCTCGTGTTCTCCGCGGAACGGGGGTGGATCGCCTTCACCGTGCCCCATTTCGGCCGCTTCCTCCTCGGACGGGACTGATCGCGAGGCCCCGTCGTACGGCCGAACGGGTGACGTCGTCGCGCGCGGTAACGCCGAACGTCCGGAGTACGACGTTCCCGGTGAGCCCCGTGGCGCTGCCGGACCCCCGACCCGGCAGGGTCACGGGGCTCTCTTCATGCCCGGCTCGTGCCCGGACGGCCCGGATGACGCGGTCGGGCCGCGGCGGGGTGGTCGAGGGGCGCCCGTACGATTCGCCCGTGTCGGAGCGCGAGTCGGCCCACGGCCCCGCCTCGGGGGGCTCCGGGGACCCCCACAGGACCGCCCGCATCCCGCGCGTCGAGAGCACGCCCGGGGACGGGTCGCGAGGCGGACTGCGCGCCCGGCGCCCCTGGCTGGTCGGTGCGGCCGTCGTCGGCCTGGTCCTCGTCCTCTACGTCGGTGACCTCCTGCTGTCCTCCACCGACGTCCCCCGCGGTGTCGCCGTCGGCGGCGTCGCGATCGGCGGGATGTCGAAGCCCGATGCGCGAGCGCTGCTGACCGAGGCCTTCGCCGCCCGGACCGCCCGCCCCGTCTCGGTCCGGGCCGGCGACACGATCGCAACTGTCGAACCTGCCGCGGTGGGGATCGGCGTCGACGTCGGCGCGACGGTCGAGCGGGCCGGGGAACAGCCCCTCGCCCCCTGGACGCGGATCGCCTCGCTGTTCGGCACCCACACGGTGGACCCGGTCAGCACCGGGACGCGCGCGACGATCGTCGGCGCCCTCGAGGCGCTCCGGCCGCAGCTCGACCGCGCCCCCGTCGAGGGCACCGTCGCCTTCCGCGGGGCCGAGCCCTACGCGGTGCCCTCCCGCACCGGGCAGACCGTCGACACCGCCGCGGGCGCCGACGCCGTGCTCGCCCATTGGCTCGACCCGCTGCCGGTCGCGCTCCCCGTGATCGTCACCCCCGTGACCGTGACCCGGGAGGCGATCGAGAACGCGCTGCGCGACGTCGCCCGACCCGCCACGCTCGCCCCGCTCGTCGTCGTCGGCGACGGCGCCAACGCCACCCTCGCGCCCGCCGAGATCGGACGGGTCCTCACTTTCGTCCCTGACCCGAACGGCGGCCTCGCGCCCCGCGTGGACCTCGCGACGTGTCGCGGCCTGCTCGCGCCGCGCCTCGAGGGCACCGAGACCGAGGCCAAGGACGCGACGTTCGCCTTCGCCGGGGACACTCCGACCGTCGTCCCGGCCGTGACCGGGCGGGCCGTCGACTGGGAGCGCACGCTCGCCGGACTGGTACCCGCCCTCGGGCGACCGGCCGACGCCGCGCCGCCCCCCCACGACCACGCGGCCCCCGGCGCCCGACGGAGCGCCGCAGCCCGACCCGCTCGCCCCGACGGGACGAGCGGTCGGCGCGGCCTACGTGAGCACCCCGCCCGAGGTCACCACGGCCGCGCTCGAGGCCATCGGCGCGCCGGTGGTCGTCGGCGAGTTCGAGACGCGCGGGTTCGCCGCCGACTCGGGGCGCAACATTCGGCGCGTCGCCGAGCAGGTCGATGGCGCGGCCGTCGGGGCGGGCGCGACGTTCAGCCTCAACGGGTTCACCGGTCCTCGCGACGCGTCCCAGGGATACGTCGAGGCCGGCATCATTGACGACGGCGCCCCCGGGCGCGGGCTGGGCGGCGGCATCTCCCAGTTCGCGACCACGCTCTACAACGCCTCGTACTTCGCGGGCCTCGTCGACATCGAGCACTCCGAGCACTCCTACTACATCAGCCGGTATCCTCCCGGACGCGAGGCCACGGTGTTCGAGGGGTCGATCGACCTGAGGTTCCGCAACGACGGGCCCACGCCGGTGCTGATCCGCACCCTCTGGACACCGTCGACGATCAAGGTGCAGATCTACGGCCAGAAGCGGGTCGAGGTGACCTCGTCGCAGGGGCCGCGCTTTGCCCCCACACCGCCGGGCACCCGCGACCTCTCCGACCGTCCGACGTGTACCGCGTCGGGCGGGGTGGCCGGCTTCAGCATCACCGACACTCGCACGATCCGTGACCTCGCCACCGGCGAGGTCCGCACCCAGGCGCGGACGGTCCGCTACGAGCCGCAGCCCGCCGTCACCTGCGGGGGAACGTGACCCCCGGCGGGTCCGGGGGCGCCGGGTCCGCGGCCGGCGACCCGGGCGCCGTCGAGTCGGCGACGCGCGACGCGGCGGAGCGGGGAGCGCAGCGGGTCGAGCGGGACCTGACCGGGGGCGGTGAGGGCGAGGCCCCGTCCCGCGCGGTGGAGGTGCTCGGCCGGGTGGGTCTCGTCGGGTACGGCCTCGTGCACGTGCTCATCGGTGTCCTCGCCGTCCGGGTCGCGGTGTCCGGCGGCGGGCAGGCCGATCAACAGGGCGCCCTCAATACCCTCGCCGGGCAACCGTTCGGTTTCGGCGCGATCGCGGTCGTGATTGCCGGCCTGGTCGCGTTCGCCGTGTGGCAGGGCGTCGCGGCGTCAACCGGCTTCCGGTGGGCCGACCGGGGCGACCGGGTTCGCAAGCGGATCGGTGCGGGCGCGAAGACCATCGCGGTGCTCGCCCTCGCGGGGCGTCGGGGTGCGGGTGCTCGTGACCGGGTCGTCGGGATCGGGGTCGGCCGGTCCGCAGGAGGCTACCGCGGGTCTGCTGGCGCTGCCCGCGGGCCAGGTGCTCGTCGTGGTGGTGGGCCTGGTCGTCCTCGTGATCGCGGGAGCCACCGCGTACAGCGGTATCACGCGGAACTTCTCCGACGACATCGACTACTCGCGGCTGCCGGACGCGATCCGGCGACCTGTCGAGGTGTTCGGCGTGCTGGGGCACGTGGCGCGGGCGATCGCCTTCGCCGTCGTCGGCGTGCTGTTCGGCGTGGCCGCCCTGCGTGCCGATCCCTCCCAGGCCGGCGGACTCGACAGCGCGCTGCGCACCCTCGCCGCCCAGCCCTACGGCCCGGTGCTGCTCCTGGTCGTCGCGCTCGGCTTCGCCGCCTTCGGCGTCTTCTGCATGGCCGAGTCCTGGGCCCGCCGCCTCTGATCTGACCCTCCCGTGCGAGCGAAGGAGTGCTCTCAGAACGCCGCGACGTCGAGCTCCATGATCGAGTTCTCGGCACCCTCGACGATCGCCGTGCGGGCGGAGAGCTCGGGCAGGACCGACCGGGCGAAGAAGCGGGCCACCGCGATCTTGCCCTCGTAGAAGAGCCGGTCCTTCGCCGACGGGGTGCCGTCGAGCGCCGCGAGGGCCACGTCGGCCTGACGCAGCAGCAGCCACCCGATGAGCAGGTCGCCCATGCTCATGAGGAACCGGACCGCGTGCTGGCCGACCTTGTAGAGGTTGGTGACCTCCTCCTGCGAGGACGTCAGGAACCCGATCATGGTACCGAGCATCGACTGCACGTCGGCAAGGGCGGTCGCGAGGAACGCCCGCTCCTCCTTGAGGCGGCCGTTGCCAGCCCTCCCGTCGTCGCCGGCCTCCAGGAACGCCTGGACCTGACCGGTCACGTGCATGAGCGCCCGGCCGTTGTCCTTGACGATCTTGCGGAAGAAGAAGTCCTGCGCCTGGATGGCCGTCGTGCCCTCGTACAGCGAGTCGATCTTCGCGTCGCGGATGTACTGCTCGATCGGGTAGTCCTGCAGGTAGCCGGAGCCGCCGAGCGTCTGCAACGCCCCGATGAGGTTCTCCGACGCCCGCTCCGAGCCGACGCCCTTAACGATCGGCAGCAGGAAGTCGTTGACCTTCGCCGCAAGGGCGACCTCATCGGCGGCGACGGCACCCCGCTCGGCGTCGGGCGCCTCGCCGAAACGGATGACGTCCTGGTAGGTAGCGGTGAACGCGTAGGTCGCCCGCAGGCCCTCGGCGTAGGCCTTCTGCAGCATGAGACTGCGCCGGACGTCGGGGTGGTTGGTGATCGGCACGCGCGGGGCGGCCTTGTTGGCCTGCTGTGTGAGGTCCGCGCCCTGGATACGCTCCTTGGCGTACTCCAGCGCCCGCAGGTAGCCGGTGGAGAGCGTGCCGATGGCCTTCGTCCCGACCATCATCCGCGCGTACTCGATGACCTGGAACATCTGCGCGATGCCGTCGTGGACGTCGCCGAGCAGGTAGCCGACCGCGGGCGAGCCGTGCGCGCCGAAGGCGACCTCGCAGGTGGCCGAGGCGTTGAGGCCCATCTTGTGCTCGACGTGGGTGACGAAGGCGCCGTTGCGCTCGCCCGGGGCGCCCGTCTCGGGGTCGAAGTGGAACTTGGGCACGAGGAAGAGCGAGAGCCCCTTGGTGCCGGGCTTCGCGCCCTGGGGGCGGGCCAGCACCAGGTGCATGATGTTCTCGAACAGGTCACTGTCGCCCGAGGTGATGAAACGCTTGACGCCCTCGATCGACCAGGTGCCGTCGCCGTTGTCGATCGCCTTCGTCCGGCCGGCGCCCACGTCGGAGCCCGCGTCCGGCTCCGTGAGGACCATGGTGGCACCCCACGTGCGGTCCACCATCAGCTCGGCCCAGTGCTTCTGCTGCTCGGTGCCGTTGCGGTAGATCACCGAGGCGAAGTTGGGACCGGCCATGTACATGAAGACCGGGGCGTTCGCCCCGAGGATCATCTCCGCGGCCGACCACTGCACCGACGGCGGCACGCCCATCCCGCCGATGGCGTTGTCGGCGGCGAGACGCCACCACTCGCCGTCCCACAGCGCATGGAACGACTTCTTGATGCCCTCGTCGAGGTAGGCGGAGTGGGTGGCGGGGTCGAAGCGCACCGGGTTGCGGTCGCCGGACTCGTAGGAGTCGCCCAGCGGGCCCTCGGCCAGCGACGCCACCTCGTGGAGAAGGCTGCGCGCGGTCTCCTCGTCGGCGTCCGCGAACGGCCCGGAGCCGAAGCGGTCCTGCACCCGCAGGACCTCGAAGAGGGTGAATTCGATGTCGCGGACGTTGGCCCGGTAGTGGCTCATCGGTGTCTGGCTCCGTCCGATCGGTCTCCGCGGGCCGATGTACCGGCCGGTAACCCCACCTTATTACCGAGTAGTAGGAAGTGTCGAGGGCGACCGCTCGGCGACCGCCGCGGCGCGGACGTGGGACCATGGCCGCTCCGGCGACCGAGGAACGGGGGCCTTGGGCATGGCCGACGGCGGCGACACCCCCGCCCGCCGCACCCGCTCCCGCTCGTGGATCGGGTGGATCGAGCGGGCCGACCCCCGGGACCTGCTCGCCGGTGTCGATCCCGGGCTCGCGCGGCTGCGGCTGGCCTCCGTGGCCGTGCTCTCGATGATGCTGGCCGCGGGCGCGACGGAGCTGGTGCGCGGCTTCCTCGCCCCCGGCGAACCCGTGACGGTGCTGCTCGTCTCGGGTGCCGTCGCGATGATCTCCAACCTCGCGGTGAACGAGCCCGACCTGCGGCGTCGGCGGATCACCACCGCCCTCGCGCTCGGGCCGGCGCTGGCCGCGACCTCCCTGGGGACCCTGCTCACGCCCTACCGGATCGTCGCCGACGCCGTGTTCGTCGCGGTGATGATCGCGGCGGTCTGGGTGCGACGCTACGGACCCCGCGGCTTCGCGCTCGGGCAGGCCGCGTTCATCACCTTCTTCTTCACCCAGTTCCTCCGGGTCCAGCCCACGCAGCTGCCGTGGCTGCTTGTCGCGGTCACGATCGGCATCGGGTCGACGCTGCTGCTGCGGGGGGTGGTGTTCGCCGAGCGACCGGAGCGCACGCTGCGCCGGCTCGTCGCCGCGTTCCGCGGGCGGGCGCACGCCCTGCTCGGGGCCGTCGACGACGTACTGACCCACCTGGACCCCGACCGCCACCGGGACCGGGAGCTCGACCGCCCCGCCGACCACATGGCCCGCGCCCGCCGCCGGCTCAACGAGACGGCGATCCTCGTGGAGGACCAGCTCGAGCAGACCACGGCCGGCCGGGTCTGGCCGGGCCTGGAGAACGACCTCCTCGCACTGCGGATCTTCGACGCGGAGCTCGCCCTCGAACGGCTCGCCGTGGCCGCGGGCCGGCTGACCAGACCGGACGGAGACACCCTCGACGGCATCCCCCGCACGGCCCTGCGCACCGGGATCGGGCGGATCCGGGCAGCCCTGGCCCGCGGGACCCGGCCCGACGGGGTGCTGGAGGGCACCACGGACGCCCGCGGTGCCGTCGCCGGCCTCTGCGCCGACACCGCCCCCGGTCACGAGCGCGCGCAGCGCGCTGCGTTCGCCGTGCGGAGGGTGGCCGACGCGGTGGAGCACGCGCAGCGCGACGCGCCGGTCCGCAGCGACGGTGGAAACGCAGCGACCCCGGCGCCCGCGCGCCGCCTCGACCACGACGACGCGGACCGGGCCGCGGCACGCACCGACACCACCGGCGACACCACCCCAGGCGGGCAGCAGAGCGACGGGCCTCCCGGTCTCGCCCTCACCAGCCGGCAGGCCGTGCAGGTCGGCGTCGCGACGAGCCTGGCCATCGTGGCCGGTGAGCTGCTCGCTCCCACCCGGGGGTACTGGGCAGTGATCGCGGCGTTCGTGGTGTTCGCGAACACCTCGAGTCGAGGTGACCTCCTCACCCGCGGCTGGGGTCGGATCGTCGGCACGATCGGCGGGGTGGCCGCGGGCATGGGTCTCGCCGCGCTCGTCGGGGGCCATCCGCTCACGTCGCTGGTCCTACTTTTCGTGTGCGTCTTCCTCGCGCTCTACCTCGTGCGGATCTCGCCCGGCCTGCTCGCCTTCTGGATCACCGCCGTCCTCGCGCTGGTCTACGGCCTCATCGGTCAGTTCAGCGTGGAGGTCCTGGTGCTGCGGATCGAGGAGACCGCGGTCGGGGTCGCGGCGAGCGTGGTCGCCGCCTTCCTCGTGCTGCCCAAGGGAACCCGCGCGGCATTCGCCGACGCGCTGGAGGAGTTCGTGGACGCCGCCGACGCGGTGCTCGCCGCCGCGGTGGACCGACTGACCGGGCGGGTGCCGACACAGTCACCGGTGGTCCTCGCCCGGGAGATGGACGACGCCCTGGCACGTCTGCGGCCGCGGGTCCGACCGCTGACGCCGCCGTTCGGCGGTGCGCGCCGCCGCGGCCGGTCGAGCTACCAGCGGGGGCTGCGGGTCATGGCCGGCGTCGACCACTACGCCCGGGCGCTCGCCCGCCTGTCGGACACCGTGGCCGGCGGCGTCGCGTCCGGCGCACCGGAGGACCGGGCGTGGGCGGCCGCGCTCGACTCCGCCTCCGGCGTGGTGCGGGCCAACCTCGACGCGCTGCGCGACCTGCTCGCGCGCGGTCGTCGACGCTCCGACGGCGGGCCCGTGCTCGTCTCGTCGGCGGAGGCGGCGGTGGACGCGGCGGAGGGGCACGCTGCCCGCGCCGCGGATCCGCACCGGCGCGGCGAGATGCTCACCGCGACGCGGCTGCTGCGCCGTACCGACCAGGCCGTGGTCGCCCTCGCTGCCGATCTCGGAGCGGCCGAGCCGGAGGCTCGCGACGGCACCGCGGACGCCGATCAGGGCCCGAGCAGCTCCTCGAGGACGGGGTTCGCGAACACCCGCGCGGGGTCGTAGTCGTCGCGGACGCGACGGAAGTCCGGCAGGCGCGGGTAGGCGGACTCGACGTCGGTCACCGTCAGGTCGTGGCGCGAGGCCCAGTGGGGTCGTCCGCCGTGGTCGGCCAGCACGCGGCGGGCCGCCGCGAGGACCGGCTCGGGGTCGGTGCCGCGGGGGACCCGCACCGCCACCCATCCGGTCGACCGATCGTGCGCGGGGTGCAACCACCCCGTCTCGGGGGCGCCAAGGCGCATCCGCACGGGCAGTCCGACCTCGAGGTCCCCGGCCAGTGCGGCGAGGACCTCGCGGACGGCGTCGGCGAGGACCTCCCGCGGCAGGGCCCACTCGGTCTGCTCGTAGCGCACCACGGGCGGGTCGGACAGGACGCGGTGCAGGGAGCCGGTGGCGGTGACGCTGCGTGTCAGCCGGGAGACCACGCGGTTGAGCCGCGGGACCAGCCGGGGGAGCACCCACTCGACGGCGACCGTCCCCCCGAGGGCGGTCCGCCCGGTCGCTCCGGACGTGCTCAGTCCGACGCCGCGTTCTCGGCCGCCCTCGTCGTCTCCGGTGGGAGTGCTCCCGTCCGGTCCACCCTCGGCGTCCGGCCCGCCCGACCTACCCCCGGCCGAACGATCGGTGACCGGGACCGGGTCGGCCCAGCGGGCGAGAGCGGTCGGTGCCGACGGGAACAACGCCGCCTCGGCGAGCAGGTGCCCGTCCCAGAACGCCGGGTCGAGCACCTCGTCCACGGGTCGCTGGGCGCGGTTCACGCGCACCGCCCGTGTGGGCAGCACCGCGAGCTCGACGTCGAGCAGCACACCCAGCGCTCCGAGCGAGCAGCGGACGGCGTCGAGGTCCTCGGGCTCGACGTCGCGCACCCGACCGCGGCCGTCGACCACACGGGCAGCCACGACGCGGTCGGAGAGCGAGGTGACGGTGCCGCCGCTGCCGTGCATGCCCACCGCGAGTGCCCCGGCCACCGTCGGGGTCCCGATCTCGAGCGGCACTCCGAGCGCGAGCCCGCGCTCGTCGAGCGCGGCGTGCAGCTCGGCGAGCGTCGTGCCGCCGCGGACGCGGACCGTGGTGCGGCCCCCGGCCCGGACGTGCACGCCGGTCACGCCGGAGAGCGCAGAGCAGTCGACGTGGACGTCGTCGGTGACCGCGAGGGCGCTGAACGAGTGCCCCGCGCCGACCGGCCGGACGGTCTGCCCGCGCTCGGCCGCGCGTCGAAGGACTCCCGATACCCCTGCGGTGTCGAGGGGCCGCACCGTCGCGGTGGGACGGCAGCTCTGGCCACCCGACCAGTTGGTCCACACGGCCGCCACCCTAGGGGCTCGCGATCCGGGCCGGGGTCGACCCCGCGCGCGATCGCCGGGGTCGACCGGGAGATCAGGCGGCGAGGCGACCGACGGCGATGTCCACCCCCTCGCGGACCGTGGTGGCCGCCGAACCGGCTGCCTGCCGGACACCGTCGGTGGTACCGGAGGACTGCCCGCTCAGATCGCCGGTCTGCGCGGCGAGCTTCCGGGCCGCCCGACGACCGCGCGACCCCAGCGACGGCTTTCCCGCGGTGTCGACGCTGGCCAGCATCAGGCCGCCGAGGATGCTGAGGTTCTTGACGAAGTGCAGCTGGTCGGCCGCCTTCTCCGTGTGGTCGGTCTTCTCCCAGAACGGGTGCTCGACGACGGTCGTCGGCACGAGGGTCCCGGCGAGCAGGAGCGAGGACAGCCGCGGCAGCTTGCCGAGCGCGAGCAGCACGCCGGCGCCGATCTTGACCCCCGCGTTGATGCGGACGAGCTGTCCCGGGTCGGACGGCGCCTGCTCCGGGAGCGAGTCGCCCACCTTGTCCAGCAGCGGGGTGGCCATCCGGACATGGGGGGCCGGGTTCATCAGGGTGTCGATACCAGCCTTGACGAAGGTCGAGGCCAACAGTGGCCGGGCGAGGCGACGGACGATCACGGTGGCGACCTCCACGGGGAAGGCGGCCCGGAAACGGGCAGCCGAGGACGGGCAGTGGACGGGCGATGCCCGAGCGGCGGGCCCCCGAAACCTCGGCGGGCCCCGGCCTCAGCGACGCAGGGTGTGGCGTCCGCCGCGGCCCCGGGCCTGGTCGGCGTACTCGGCGTCGTGGCCGTCGTCGTACGGGGATCGCGCGTGCCGGGCCGAGACGTCCGCGTCGGGCATCCACCCGTCGCCACCTGGCGCGCCGGCCCACTCCTCGCTCCGGAGCCCCCCGCCCTGCGCGGGGAACGGCCCCGAACCCGGCGAGGGTTCGGGGATCCACGGTGCCGTGCGGTACTCGACGCGGTCGGTGGCGCCGGGATGTCCCTCTTCGTCGACTCCCTCGGGAGCGCCGTGGCGCCGCCGGCGGTCCACCCCGTCGTCGCGCCCGTGGTCCTCGGCGACGGCCTCGAAGATCGGGGTCTCCTCGACGAGGGCCTCCTCGACCGACCACGCGTCCGTACGGGGGTTCACCTCGGTCCGGGCCCAGGTGTCGGTCCAAGGGTCCGGCCATCGGCCGGACGGGTGCGCCCCCGGCTCGGGGGACGGCGACCAGGACTCCGGGAGGGACCACGGCGCCGGCGACCAGGGCTCCGGGGGGGACCACGGCGCGCCGACCGACCCGGGCCCGAAGGACGCGGGAGCGAGTCCGACCCGCTCGAGAAGGGACGGCTCGTCCCAGATCCAGGACCCGGAGCCGTCGAGCCGCCACTGCCCGCGGGTGGTCTCGTCGCGCCACTCCCACATGCCGGCACCTCCGTGGTCGGACCCTCGCCGGTGACATTCCGCCGAGCGCGTCCCCCCTCCAACGGCACGAACGGGGAGAGACTTTCGGGGGATGGATCGTCGGATCGCGGGTCGAGGCCGGGATCCCTCGTTCGAGTCACACAGTCTGGGGGACGGGGCTGAACGAGTGGTCTCTATCACGAAGAGTCACGACCGCGACAAGTGGACGTTCCTCCGACCGTCCCGGACGAGGCCCCGACGGTTCTCCCATCACGAGCGGTCAGGCCGCACGAGATCCACAGCAGCCCTGTGACCTGCATGTCCGCATCACTCTGCGGAGTGTCGTCGAACACGACCCGGCGACCCCCGGGGACACGCCCCCCGACACGCAACGTGTCCGGTCCTGCCGACCGGGCCCCGTGTATCCGCGTTACGGTGCGGGCGTGGCGCTGTCGGATCCGGGGCGGGCCCCGTCCGGCGACGTCGCGGGCGGGGCCGACACGCTCGCGGGCGCACCCGCCGACCCTCGCCCCGACGAGCCGGGCGGTCTGCGCGTCGCCGCGATCCTCAGCGGCCAGGCCCTGCTGGTGACAGCGGCGGTCGCGCTGGTGGCCACAGTGCTCGCGCGGCTCGCCGTGGTCACCGTGCCAGTGGCGATCGCCGTGCTGCTCGCCGCGCTGCTCACTCCCGCGGTGCGTGCCCTGACCCGTTGTGGGGTGCCCCGCGGCCTCGGGGCCGCCCTGGTCCTCGTCGTTGCCATCGCGGCGTTCGCGGCCGTTGGCTACGGCGTGGTCGCCGCCATCGGTGACGCGCTGCCGGCGCTGCGGGCGAACCTCACCGCCGCGCTCGACGCGGGGCAGGAGTGGCTGCGGACCGGCCCGCTCCGCGGGGTGGCGGGCGCCGTGCTCCCGGTCACCCGCGAGGGTCTCGCCCTGCTCGATGGCGACCCGGCGTCGCTCACGGGGACCGGGATCGCAGCGACGGCGGTGGGCCTCGCGCTCACCCTCGGCGAACTCGCCGCGGGCCTGCTGCTTGTGCTGTTCGTCCTCGTGTTCCTCCTTTACGACGGGGCGGCGGTCTGGGCGTTCGCGCTCGGCGTCGTCCCCGCCCGCGCGCGCTCCTGGGCCCACCGGGCCGGGCTGCGTGCCTTCGCGGCCCTCACCACGCACCTCTACGCCGCCGCCATCACCTCGATCCTGTCGGCGATCGGCACGGGCCTCGGGCTCGGGCTGCTCGGCGTGCCCCTGGCGGTTCCGCTCGCGGCGGTCGTCCTGCTGGGCGGCTTCGTCCCGGTGGTGGGACCGCTCGTCGGGGGCACGACGGCCGTCCTGGTCACCCTGGTGGCGCTCGGTCCCTGGCGGGCGCTTGCCGTGCTCGTACTGATCGTGGGGCTGTCGGTGCTCGCGCACCGCGTCGTCGTCCCGTTCCTGCTGGGGCGGCCCGCCCCACTGCACCCGCTCGTCGCGGTCCTGGCGGTGGCCGTCGGGGTGGTCGTGGCCGGGCTCGTCGGGGCGCTGCTCGTCGTGCCCCTGCTCGTGCTCGCCCGCGGCGCGACCGGGCCGCTTCGCGAGGGCCCCCTGGGTCGACGGGGGTCACCACTCGCGGCGCAGGACGGCTGAGCCGCCAGGCCCGGGTCCCGGGCCGCGCGGCCGTCGGTCAGGCCGCGGCGTCCAGGGCGGCGACGGTCGCGGGGTCGAGGTGCAGCGTGCTCGCGGCGCAGTTCTCCTCGAGGTGCGCGATCGAGCTGGTGCCCGGGATCGGCAGCATCACCGAGCTGCGCTGCAGCAGCCACGCCAGCGCGACCTGAGCCGCGGTGGCACCGGCCGCCTCGGCCGCGGAGGCCGCGACGTTGCCCTCGCGGGCGAGCGTCCCGGCGTCGGCGGGGGCCCAGGGCATGAAGCCGATGCCATGCTCGGTGCAGTAGCGCAGTTCGGCGTCGGACGAGCGGTCGACGAGGTTGTAGCGGTTCTGCACGGTGGCGACGTCGACGATCCGCCTCGCCGCCTCGATCTCCGCGACCGAGACCTGCGACAGACCGAGCGCGCGCACCTTGCCCTCGCGCTGCAGGTCGGCGAGAAGGCCGAACTGCTCGTCGGCCGCCACGTGCGGGTCGATGCGGTGCAGCTGGAAGAGGTCGATGGTCTCGACGCCGAGGCGCCGCAGGCTCATCTCGCACTCCTGGCGCAGGTAGTCCGGTCGCCCGCACGGGATCCAGTTGCCCGGCCCGGTGCGCAGCAGACCGGCCTTGGTCGCCACGGTCACCCCGTCGTAGGGGTGCAGCGCCTCGCGGACGAGGTCCTCGCTGACGTAGGGGCCGTAGGAGTCGGCGGTGTCGACGAGGTCGACCCCGAGCTCCACGGCGCGGCGCAGCACCGCCACGGCGCCGGCCGGGTCCTTCGGCGGGCCCCAGATGCCCTCACCGGTCAGGCGCATCGCGCCGAAACCAAGCCGCCGGACGTGGATCCCCTCGGCGATCGCGTACGTCCCGGCGTCGGTCACCGGCTCCGTCATGGTCATTACTGGAATCTCCCTCTCGCCGTCTGGCTCGACCTCCACCCTCGCATCCTCGGCGTGCGGCGCGCGCCTTCGGGGCGCCCCCGTGCGCCCGGTCGGTGGTGAGATGACGCACGTCAGAGCCGATGGGGGAGCCAGGCCGCCGTGACGGCCATGCCGTCGGCCACGTCGCGCGGGGTGATCCCCAACGCGCGGGCCCGCCGGTCGTCAACCCGGTACCCACCCACGTGGCCGTAGACCACGGACCGCTCGGCGAACGGCGGCGGTTCGCCCGACAGCTCGCTGCCCATCGGCAGCGCGGTCACCCGGTGCGGGCTGCCGACCAGTTCGCAGTAGGTGTCGAGGACGTGCGGGAAGGTCGTCACCTCGCCGCACATCACGTAGCGCCGGCCGCTCTCGCCGCGCTCGTAGGCCGTGAGATGGCCTTCGGCGACGTCGCGCGCGAGCACCCAGCCCACGGGCGTGTCCACGATCTCCCCCACCTCACCGCGTGCCGCGGCGGCCAGCAGAATGTTGTAGCTGCGCGGCCCGCGCGGGGACGGGCCGTAGATGTTGACGACGGTGGCGACGACCGCGTCGACAGCCCCGGCGCCCGCGGCGTCGAGGACCACGCGCTCGGCCTCGGCCTTCGTCGTCGAGTAAGTGTCGGTGAGGATCGTCCCGGGCGCGGCGTCCTCGGCCACCACCCCGTCGCCGTCGAGGACGGCCGCGCTCGTCGACGTGTGGACCAGGCGCCGGACGCCGACGCGACGCGCGGCGTCCACGACCCGTCGGGTCCCCCCGACGTTGAGCTCGCGGGCCTGCGGTCCCGGCGCCCCCACCGCCGCCGCGAGGTGGAACACGCCCTCGCACCCGTCCATCGCACGCACCAGCGACTCGGCGTCGGCGAGGTCGGCGACGACTCGCTCCACCCCGCCCGGCAGCACGTCGCCGCGCGCGGGATCGCGGACGACAGCGCGGACCGCGTGCCCACGCTCGTGCAGGAGCGCGACCATCTCCGCTCCGAGGTAGCCGGTGGCGCCGGTGACCAGCAGCATCCGGGCATCCTGGCACGACGACGAGGGCGCCATCCAGAGCAGCTCGTCCCAGGAACGGGCGCGCGCCGCTCGTTCTCCAGCTCGGAGTCGAACGGGCGCTTGCGCGCGTCCTCACCCGTCACGGTCGTGCGGGAGCGAGGCGTTGATGGCCCGGTGCAGCTCGCTCACCTCGAAGGTCCGGACGCCCTCACTGAACGTGACCGCCGCGATGACGCCGAAGTTGACGAGGACGACCTGCCCGTCGCCGCCGTCGTAGCAGTACGTGGCGCCGTCCGAGATGAGGCCCTGGAAGTGGTCCACCACGTCGTCGAGGGGCTCCTCGAAGCGCAGGCCCAGGGGGACCTGGGGCACCGAGACGTATACGGTCACGAGTTCCTCCTCGCACCGGGCCGGGGGAAGGCCGGAGGGATCCGGGCGGTGGACTGGCGGTCCGGGTCCGGCCGATCCTAAGGTGGCCCGGCACACAGGGGCGTCGGAGGAGAACCATGGACATCGACGGCCTCGAGGTCTTCGAGCAGGCCGAGGAGTACGGCTACTCGTGGCGGTGGGACGACCCGCGTGGTTTCCAATCGGAGATCCTCTGGAACCGCGAGGTCGGCTACCTGAGCCTCGGAACCCGCATCCCCCCGGGCGGGTGGAACCACAACCGGCTCGACACCGAGCAGTGGGGCTACGCGCGGACCATCTACGAGGCCCGGACCGCAGTCGAGCGCTACGTGAGCGGGGCGGCCGCCAAGCCCTGAGCGGAGACCGGGTGTAGGTTCCGCGCCTGCTATGAGCAGCCCCGCCGGGTCGCACTCGACGACCCGGAGGCCAAAGGACGACCGGGTCTTCGGCGTCGTTGACGCTCTGACCGGAGATGATCAGCCGTACCCGGCCCTGGCCCTCACGGCTCCGACGCGGTGCTGTTTGCGCCAGCCGCGGTCGTGGCGAGTTTCTCGGGTTGGAACCTATGAACATGGTGAATCCACCGATGTCGATCGTGCCGGTGTCGGGGTTGTACCGGAAGCCGACCGGGTTCACCTGGAGGGTGCCGTCGGGTTGTGCCGTGGCCAGTCGGCCGAGGGGCTGGCGGGCGAGGTAGTCGAGCTCGGCCGGCGTGAAAGTCATCGTGCTCTCCTGGAGGGGGTGGTTGGTCAGCGGAAGTCGTTGACGTGCTCGCGAGCCCAGTCCTCGAACGAGCGGGCCGGTGCCCCTGTGAGCTCGGCGACGGTCGAGGTCACGACCTCGGGCCTCGTCAGACTCACAATCACGAGGCGGGCCCCGCGGCCCGTGGCATCCTCCTCGGCGTGAGCGAGCGCTGGAGCGACGTCGACACCTGGTTCTCCGATCGCCTCCACGCCCCCGACTCGGCCCTCGACGCCGCCCTCGCCCGGGCCCGCGACGCCGGTCTCCCCGAGATCGCCGTCTCCGCCGCGCAGGGCAAGGTCCTGCACCTGCTCGCCCGGATGGCGGGCGCGCGGCGGGTCCTGGAGGTCGGCACGCTCGGCGGCTACTCCGCGATCTGGCTGGCCCGCGCCCTGCCCGCGGACGGCCGCGTCGTCACCGTCGTCGGACCGGCCCTCGAGACGCTGCCCGGCGTGCGCGGGCCCTTCGACCTGGTCTTCGTCGACGCCGACAAGGAGAACAACGCCGCATACGTCCGCGCGGCGCTCGAGCACTGCCACCCGGGAACGGTCGTCGTCGTCGACAACGTCGTGCGCGGCGGTCGGATCCTCGACCCTGCGCGCGCCGACGACCGCGACGTCACCGGGGTACGCGCCGTCGTGGACCTCATGGCCGAGGATCCCCGACTCGACGCCACCGCCCTGCAGACCGTCGGCACGAAGGGGTGGGACGGCTTCCTCCTCGCGCTGGCGTTGTGAGGGCGGGGAGGTCGTCCGGGTCCGGCTACGTCGCCGGAGGTGCGGGGGCCGAGGAGACGACGGCCGCGAACCGCGCGGGCCTCACCCGCGCGGTCGCCGAGCTCGGGTGACAACGGTGTGATCCCTGCGCCTGGTCACCGTCGGGTGGGCGAGCAGGGGCCCGACAGCCGTCAGGAGGACGGCGCCCACGGGACGCGAGCTCGTCGAGCCCGGGGCGGTAGATGCCGGAGATCGCCTCCGCGAGCTCGGCCTCCTCCTGGGCCGACCCCGCGTGCTCGCTCACCGAGAACCGGGAGCGGTAGAACTCCAGCGCCAGCGGGCCCGAGACGTACTCGTGGACGTAGGAGCGGCTCGCGTGCATCGCCCTCCACCGCGGTTCGCCCCGGCGCTCCGGGCCGGTGCACTGACGGTGCGGAGGTGGCCCAGGGCTCGCGCGTACGAGTCGCGCAGGCCGGTCTCGACGTAGGGCAGACCCTCGCGCCGGCAGAACTCCCGGACCAGGGGCTGGGCACGCCGCAGGTTCGGCCGCGGCATCCGCGGGAAAAGATGGTGCTCGATCTGGTAGTTCAGGCCACCGAGCGCAAGGTCCACGAACGGTCCACCGACGACGTTGCGGGACGTGAGGACCTGGCGGCGGAGCGGGTCGAGCCGGTCCGCCGCGGTGGGCATCGGCATGCCCTTGTGGCCGGGGGCGAACGAGCAGCCGAGGTAGAGCCCAAACAGGCCTTGGTGGACCACGACGAAGAGCAGGGCCTTTCCGGGCGAGAGCACCGAGAGGATCGCGACCGTGTACGCCGCGGCGTGGGCCGCGAGCAGCACGGTCTCCAGACCCCGGGCAGGTACCTTGCCGCGAACCAGGGACCGCACCGCCGACACGTGGAGGTCGACGCCCTCGAGTAGCAGCAGCGGGAAGAACAGGGCGGCCTGGTGGCGGATCACGAAACGACCCACCGCACCGCGCTCCCCCGCGGGGTCGGACGACTGCTCGGCGGTGAACGCCAGGACACCGAGATTGACGTCGGGGTCGTGGGTCTCGTGGTTGGGGTTCGCGTGGTGGGCGAGGTGCTTCCCGACCCACCAGCCGTACCCGAGGCCGATGAGCAGATCCCCGTGCACGTAGCCCACGACGTCGTTGGCGCGCCGACTCGAGAAGATCTGGCGGTGGCCCGCGTCGTGCCCGATGAAGCCGAACTGGGCGAAGAAGACCGCGAACACGGCCGCGGAGAGCAACTGCCACCACGAGTCGCCGATCGCCACGAAGCCCACCGCGGCCGCGACGAACGCCAGGGCGGTGACCGCGATCCTGCCGAGGTAGGACGCACGTCGGCGTTCCAGGAGGCCGGCCTCCCGCACGGCCCGGTACAGCCGGGGGTAGCCGCCGTTGCGCTCCGACGACCGCGCCACCGCCGACACCGGGAGCGGATCGGGCACGGACTGCTGCGCGACTGGACGCACGACGGACCCCCTTGACGCGGATCGAGCGCGAGCGGCGCAGAACCGGGTCCAGGGTACCGCGGAGCCCGCACGCTACGCCCTCGAGGATCGAGCCGCCCCGGCGCCTCAGGCGGCCGCTGGCTAGCTTGCTGAGGCCGACCTTGCTGAGGCCGACGAAGTCGGCAAGATCGAGTCAAGTCTGGGCGTTCAGGCAGCGAGTCCGGCCTCCTGGGTGAGTTGATCGAGAGCTCGGCGGTAGTTGTGGGCAGCGGTGCGCAGGGTGCTGG
>JAABUZ0100001322.1_pt1 | contig 48183 bp, 38 predicted proteins | sample 5562091 | NCBI WGS metagenome assembly JAABUZ01 (sample SAMN12813069, study PRJNA571459) | rock metagenome | isolation source: Antarctica rocks | place: Antarctica: Victoria Land, Linnaeus Terrace sud | collected 2015-12-21 | reverse complement strand
TGTTCGTCGTGCCGGCCGATCGGCACGTCGAGATTACGGATGGACATGTGGGTGTGCCCGTCGAGGGCGCCGGTCGTCCCAAGCCCTCGATCGATCTGCTCCTGAGCAGCGCCGCGCACGCGTACCGTGACCGGCTGGTCGCCGTCGTGCTCACCGGTACAGGCTCGGATGGCGCGGCCGGCGCGCGTGCCGTCAAGCAGACGGGCGGCACGGTGGTGATCCAGAACCCGGAGACCGCCAGTTACCCCGCGATGCCCCGGTCGTTGGCGCCCACGACGGTGGACATCGTCGCCAATCTGGAGGACATCGGGCCGCTGCTGGGCGACCTCGTGACCGACGCCCCTATAGCGGGGCCGTCCCACGAAGAGGCGACGCTGCGGACGTTTCTCGAGGAGGTGCGCGCCCGCAGCGGCATCGACTTCACGAGCTACAAGGCGCCGACCATCGGGCGGCGGCTGCAACGCCGCATAGCCGCCACGCGTACGGGGACGTTGGCTGACTACCGCGTGTACCTGCACGACCATCCTGAGGAGTACCAGCGTCTGATCAGCAGCTTCCTCATCAAAGTGACGGAGTTTTTCCGCGACCCAGAGTTGTTTTCCTATCTGCGGGAGCAGGCGCTGCCCCCATTAATCGACGCGGCGCGGGCGCGCGGGAACGAGTTGCGCCTGTGGTCGGCCGGTTGCGCGACCGGTGAGGAGGCGTATTCCCTCGCCATCCTGGCCGCCGAGGTCCTGGGCGCCGACCTGGATCGGTTCACGGTGCGCATCTTTGCCACGGATCTGGATGCGACGGCCATCGATTTCGCGCGGCGGGGTGTCTACCCGGCCTCCGCTCTTTCGACTCTCCCAGATGACCTGATCGCGCGCTACTTCGCACGGATCGACGGGGCGTACGAGGTCGTCAAGCGCGTGCGCGGCCTGGTCGTCTTCGGGCAGCATGACCTGGGGCAGCGTCCCGCCTTTCCGCGCATCGATCTGGCGCTGTGCCGCAACGTGTTGATCTATTTCACGCCAGAGTTGCAGCGGCGCGCCCTCCAGCTTTTCGCCTTCGCGCTGCGCGATGGCGGCCTCCTGGCGCTGGGCAAGGCCGAGGCGACGGGCTTGCTGGCCGCGTGGTTCGCGCCCGTCCATCCGGAGCTCAACATCTACCGCCGCCAAGGTGAGCGCATCGTGGTTCCGCCAGCGCGGGCCGTGGCTGTCACGCTGTCAACGCCTGTGCGCTTGACGCTTGTCCGCCCTGGGGTCGGGACCGCGAGGAGAGAGTCCCGTGGCGGGTCACGGGACGCGTCAGGCGCGGAGAGTGTCGAGGCGGGAGAGGGCGCGCTATCCGGGTTTCCGCTGGGCGTGGTGGTGGTGGACCAGCGGTACGACGTGCGGGCCATCAACGACGCTGCCCTCGACTTGTTGGCCATCCACCGGGCGGCGGTCGGCGAAGATATCATCCATCTGGCCCAAGGCGTTCCTTCCGCGCCGCTGCGCGCCGCCATCGACGCGGCCTTCGACGGCACGGCGCCCGCCTCCATGGACGAGGCCGTGCGGCTGGATGCGGCCACGGGCGAGATGCGCTACATCCGGATCGCCTGCTATCCCCATGATGTGGCCTCCGAAGGTGGGTCCGTCGCGTCCGTGATGGTCCTGGTGACCGACGTCACCGCGACGGAGCAGGCGGACAGACGCCAGGTGCGGGAGATGGAGCAGGCCAGCGCGCGGCAACAGGAAGAGATGGAGCGGGTGCAGGTGCAGGCGCGGCAGGCGGCTACGAATAATCGTGAGCTTCTCGCCGCGAATCGGCGCCTGAATCAAGAGATCGCGGAGTTGCGCCGTGTCAACGAGACCTCCCTGACCGGAACGCAGGAGGCGCAGGCCGAGACGGAGGAGGTCGAGACGCTCAACGAGGAACTGCAGGCGACCAACGAAGAGCTCGAGACGCTCAACGAGGAACTGCAGGCGACCATCGAGGAGTTGCACACCACCAACGACGACGCCAATGCGCGCGACGTGGAACTGCGGGAGGTGGTCACGGCGCTTGAGGCGCAGCGGGCGCGGCTGGCGACGATCCTGGCCAGCGTCGGAGATGCCGTGCTGGTCGTCGACTCCGCTGGCCGGCCCATACTTACCAATGCGGCCTACGAGCGGTTGTTCGGCGATGCCGACGCCGTCGTGCTCGTCGATGAACAGGGCCAACCGCTGCCTCCGGAGGCGACGCCGCAACAGCGAGCCGCGCGGGGCGAGGCGTTCAGCATGCAGTGCATCATGCCGGCGGGGGACCCCGCTGAGGAACGGAGCCCGCGCTACCTCGAAGCGAACGGGCAGCCGATCCGCGATGGCGGCGATGAGCATGGGGGCGTCGTCGTGGTTCGAGACGTTACCGAGCGGCGCCTGCTCCACCTTCAGGACGAGTTCCTGTCGTCGGCAGCCTTTGCAACGGACTCGTGACGGCGCACGGGGGAACCATCGATGTCAGGTCGACAGAAGGCGCGGGGACAACGTTTACGGTCTGCTACGCGACATGCCGCTGTGTCTCACTGCGCGCTGGAGCGGCGCCCCCTCTCGCACGCGCCGCAGCAGGTTCGACGGATCGCGCACGTCCGCGGCGGCCATGCGCTCCGTGACCTGCGCGAGGTAGTGCGCCAGGTCATGGGGCGCTAACGCCGCCATATAGGCCAGCTCCTTCGAGGAGAGCGCGACGATTTGCACGACCTCCAGGCGCCCGTTGCGCACGGCCAATTGAAAGCGGACCTGACACGCCGGGCAATCGGTTGTGAGCCCTGCGGCCACATGCAAGGCGGACCCGGCGCCAGGGTGCGGCTCCACAATCCAGCCATCGCAGAACACACAGAAGAGCAAGGGACCGGCGGCGCTGTGCCGCCACAGCTGATCAAGGAGGCCGCTCGCCTCCACCGCGAGCCACGCGTCGGTCACGTCGGGATCGAACTGCTGTGCGCGCTGGCGAGCGATTTCCGCCACCCCTTCGGCGGGTGAGCGCCCTTTCTGATAGGGACGGCTGCTGGTTATGGCGTCGTATGTGTCGGCCACCGCCATGATCCGCGCGAGCAGCGGGATGTCCTCGTGCGCCCGTCCGTGCGGGTACCCCCGTCCATCCCAGCGCTCATGATGACCTTCCACGCAGTCCAGGACCCCCGCGGCCAACGCCGCCAGCGGGCGCACGATGCGGGCGCCGATCAGGGGATGCGTGCGCATGTGCGCAAACTCCTCCTCCGTCAGGCGTCCGGGCTTGGTCAAGATTGCCTCGCTGATCGCCACTTTGCCCAGGTCGTGCAACACGCCGCCCAGTGCGAGCGCGCGCCGCTGCACGGCGGAGAGGGCGAGGTGATCGGTGAGCAAGAGGGCATAGCGGGTCACACGCCAGGTGTGTCCCGCCGTGTAGGGGTCCTTCGCTTCGACGGCTTCGGCCAGCGCGTGGATCGCCCCCAGCAGCGCATCATTATCAGCGGATGTAGCGCCAGAGCTGCTGTCACGGGCGGAGCGCGCGCGTGGCCGCAGGGGACGAATCGACGTGTGTTGTCTCATGAGACGAGTCCTCGGCATGCTGCCTACTATGTCCATTCACTACCTCTTTAAAGCATCGGCGCGTACGACTTTAAAGCATCGGCGCGTACGACCGGCTTGGCTATGCCCTATTTGTACTATCGGGCACGGATGCCCTGGACATCGGTGGCCCGGGCAGGCGCGAACCTGGCCGCTGTGCTATCTGACTGTCGGCGAGGAACTCGTGCTCGTCGCCTCGGCGCGGACGCACGATCGCGGTTCCCTGCGCGTGCTGCTGACGGCGACGTCATCGAGGGTATGTATAGCTACAATGGGCGTGAGGGACCTATGACAAGGAGTCCCTGGATGTCAGCTACGCGCGTTTCGGTGTGGACGGAGGAAATGAACATATGACGGAGGTAGACAGCCCCGTTGCGATCGTGACAGGTGGCGGTACGGGGATCGGGCGCGCTGTCGCGCAGGCGTTCGCACAAGGCGGGCTGCGCGTTGTCGTCGCTGGCCGGCGGCGTGCGCAAGGTGACGAGACCGTGCGCCTGATACAGGACGCGGGAGGCGAGGCGTTCTTCGTCCAGACGGATGTCTCCCGCGCGGACGAGGCGGCAGCGCTTGTGGCACGGGCGCTCACCGCGTATGGGCGCGTGGACTGCGCCTGCAATAGCGCCGGGACGGGTGAACGGGAGGCGCTCCTCGCTGATCAAACTGAAGAGGATTTCGAGCGCACGATCAGCGTCAATCTCAAAGGCGTGTGGCTTTGTATGAAGCACGAGATCGCCGCAATGCGCCAGACCGGGGGCGGCGCTATCGTCAACATTTCGTCGTTGAATGCGGTCAAGGTGGCGCCGACGGCGCCCTTCTACTCGGCGAGCAAGGCGGGCGTGGATGCCCTGACCAAGGCCGCCGCCTTGGGCTACGCACGGGATAGTATCCGCGTCAACTCCATCGATGCCGGCGCGTTCCGTACACCTATGCTCGACGGGGTGCTTGACCGCATGAGTGGGGGGCGCCCTGAGGACGCGGCCGCGCAGTACGCCGCGGCGATCCCATTAGGACGGATCGGCCGGCCGGAGGAGATCGCGCGGGCGGTGGTGTGGCTGTGCTCCGAGGCGGCGTCCTATATCACTGGGCATGTGTTGGTGGTCGACGGCGGACTCCTTGCGACCTAACCCTCTCGACTGCTGCGCTCGTGCGCTCGCCGCGCGCCTTCGCACATGCCATAGTGCAGGATGAAGGGAGTTTGTTTGCAGCCACGCAACCGCGCCCCCTGGGACCGCCGGCGTCCCGCCGGCCCGCCGTCGCGGGTGCGCAGTTCGACGCTGACGAGCGCCGCTGACGCAACCGTAGGCCGGCGGGACGCCGGCGGTCCCAGGGGATACGCCGCTACAAAGCAACCTCTGTAAGACAGCAATAGGCAACAGACAGGCCCTAGTAGTCCGTCAAGCGCCGTCTTGACAGTTCAATCGCCGTGCAACAGGGGACGGCAACTGTCCATAGTTCGCTTGACGGACTACTAGTGAACTGAACGGCTTCGCGCTGTTTTCGGGCCGGCGACTACTCGACATCCTGTAATACCTTCTTAACTTTCGTCACTGATTTGTAAGACGGCGCCGCTATGGTTGAACGTAGGCGCCATTGCGGGCGTCCGCGTTCGATGCAACGCTGAACCAGAGGAGCTTGAGGATGAGACGGGCTCCCAAAGGAAGGATAAGGATGTCGACAATGCACAGGCACAGAGTAACGCGCACGTTCATAGCTATCATGGCCCTCCTGCTCTCCGTGTCCGCGGGAGGCGTGGGCGCGACTACCCGGGCCGCGTCCGTGCGGGGTGGCGCCGCTCAGGAGGCTCCGGGTACCCTGTACACGGAGACGAACACTCCTGGTCACAACCAGGTGGTGGCCTACCATCGAGCCGCCGACGGCAGCCTCAGCATGCTGGGCACGTACGACACGGGCGGCGCGGGGACCGGGGTGTACGAGGACTCGAACACCATGCTCGTCCTCGGCAGCACGGCCGGCCAGTCGTCGCCGGTCGACCTGGGGGGTGGCGCGGACTTGCTGTTCGTCGCCAATGCGGGCAGCAATGACATCTCGGTCTTCAAGGCGCAGCCCCAGGGGAGGCTCACGCTCGTCACGCGGCAGCCTTCGGGCGGGGACCGCCCGACTAGCCTGACCGTCCGCAACGGTCTACTCTACGTTATGGACAGCGGGGGAGGTATCTTCCCTGGCGAGGGCTCCTGTTTCGCCGGGAAGCCCACCATCTCGGGGTTCCGCGTCGCCGCATCGGGACAGTTGACGCCGATCCCCGGCTCGACCCGCCGGCTCAGCGCCGGTCCGGGTTCCGGGTGCAACCAGATCACGTTTAATCCCTCGGGCGCCGTCCTTCTGGTCTCGCAGTTCGCCGCCAACCGGATCGACACGTTCACCGTCGGGCCTGACGGGATTGCGCGTGGGCCTATCACCAACGTCCCGGTCCCCTCTGGACCATTCGGCCTCAACTTCGATCAGCAGGGCCGGCTCCTCACGACCGAGGAGTTCCAGGGGCTCACGGGACGCGGGGGGGTCGTTTCGTACCGCATCGGCGGCGACGGCCATCTACAGCCGATCGGCGGGTTCGTCCCCAACGGGGAGACGGAAACGTGCTGGATCGTACCCACTCCCGACGGCCGGTACGCCTACACGTCCAGCTTCGGGCCCCTACCCTCCCAACCGGCCCCGATGGCCGCGCGCCATGGCGCCATCTCCAGTTACAGGCTTCGGGACGATGGCACGCTCGAGGTGCTCAATCCGCGGGCCGGCCAGATCGACTTCGGGGCGGCGGACATCACGCTCGCCGGAGGCGGCCGCTACCTGTACGCCCTCAACGCCGCCGAGGGCACGATCACGGGCTGGCGGATCGGGTCGGATGGCAGCTTGACGCTGGTGGCGACCGTTGGCGGCATCACGGCCAGTCCGTTCGGCCCGCTGAGTGGCGGCTTGGCCGCGCGCGATAATATGTAAGACACGGTAAGCGCCGGCGCAAGTGGCGGCCGGATGCTCGTGCCTACCGGGAATAAGGCCGGTGGCGATGCGGATAGGACACTGGTCGTCCGCCGCGTCGTCACCGGCCACAGGCTTTGTGCAGACGCTGCGGACAGGCCGTGCCGCCGCGCCGAGCCGGCCTCCCGTTAGCTTTTTGACGGAAATTTACGCTAAACGTCGAGGTCGCTTTCGTGGCGCTTGATGCGCCGTGGGTGGAGATGGCCCCGCTCTCCGGCTCCTCGCCATGGTAGTGCCCGACGAGGTGGATGTGCGCCCAGTGCAGCGGGGTGATGTGGCTCCAGGCCGCGTCGTGCACGGGCTGCCCTCGCCACGCCAACTCCGCCGCCGCAGCGGCCAGATACTCGGTATCCCACACGATGATCGCATTAATGACCAGGGATAGGGCGGAGGCCCTGTTCAGTTGCGCCTCCGCGGCGCCGTAATACGCGCGTAAGATGTCTGTATTATCATGGAGGTAAGATTAACATGGGGGTAAGCGCGATCATGGTCGCGGGGAGGCGGCGATAGCCGTGGCGGCAGCGGATCGGACAGGAAGGCGGTGGATATGGTGGATATGACTGACGGCCCTGGCGACGACGGTGGGAGCATGGCGCGCTCCTGGCTGTCGTCCATCATACACCGGCGCGGAATCGACTCTCGGCGCCGGGGCGCCGACCGCACGACCCTCCCCCCCTTGTCGGACGATCTGACGCCCTTGCCCCAAGGCGTCGAGGCAGGGGAGGAGACCGATGGGGGCGGAGCAGGCGTACATGCCCGCGTGACGCCGCTTCACCCGTCGCCGGATCAGCAACGCGACGCTGTCCGGGCCGATGTCACGGGCATGGCCGGCGATGGGATCGCGCCGGCTTTCGGGGAGTCCCCGGATATGGCTCCGCGCCCACCAGGCGGCAGCGCGCAACCGACGGGCCACGACCACCGCGCGCACGAAACGGAGCGCGTGCATGCACTCTACACAGACATGACCTGCGGCCTCGTCGTCCTGAATCGCAGGGGGGAGCTTGTGGACGCCAATGACGCGGCGCAACGGATCCTGGGCGTGCGCCTCGACGAGATGCGCGGGCAGCCGTCCTCGGTCGCGCTCTGGCGGGCAATCGACGCGGACGGCGCGGGCCCCCACGAGGGGGAGAAGTTGATCGGGACCGCCTTGCGCACGCGGCGCCCTATGCGCGCGACGATGGTCCACACGACACGGCCGGACGGCCGGCCCCGCTGGCTCCAGGTGGACGCCGTCCCCGTGCGGGAGGACGGGGCTGGGTCGCCAGGAGATGGGCAGGGGCCGGTCATCGTCAGTTTCATCGACATCACGGCGCATCGGGAGGCCATGGAGATCCTGCGCGTGAAAGCGGAGTGTGCGACGCTGCAGAATACCGCGGCCACCGTCCTGGCCACGGCGGCCACGCTCGGCGATGCCGTCCCACACCTGCTGCAAGTGATCTGCGATGGCGCCGGATGGGAGGTGGGCCGTTTCTGGAGTGTGGACCACCGCGACAACATCCTCCGCTGCGAAGCGCTTTGGCGCCGCCCGTCGAGCGAGAGCGCCGGGTTCGCGGCGCTTGCTCCGGGGGCCGCCTGCGCCCCCGGCATTGGCGTCCCGGGCCGCGTCTGGACCAGCGGCGCGCCCGCCTGGGTGGCCGGCATGGGCGCGGCTACCCCCGGATCGGGCGCCCCGTTGGCCACCATCGAGGGGCTATACGGGACCATCGGAATCCCTATCCCGATCGCCAGCGCCGTCCAGGGGGTCATGGAGTTCGTCGGGAGGGACATCCGGCCGCCGCACGCCGACCTGGTGCAGGCGCTGATCGCGATCGGCGCCCACATCGGCCAGTTCATGGAGCGCAAGAGGGCGGAGGAGGCGCTGCGGCGCCAGGCCCTGCATGATGTCCTCACGGGTCTGCCGAACCGTGCCCTGCTGCACGACCGCCTGGAACAGGCCCTGCGCGCGGCGGGTCGCGATAACACGTCCCTGGCCCTGCTCCTGATCGATCTCGATAGTTTCAAGGCGATCAACGACACGATGGGCCACCACCAGGGCGATCTGCTCTTACGCGAGGTGGGGGCACGCCTACGAACTGTGCTGCGCGAGCGCGACACAGTCGCGCGCCTCGGGGGCGACGAGTTCGTCGCGCTCTTGCCGGGCGACGACGGGGGCGGGGCGACACGAGCCGCGCGCAAAATCCTCGCCGCGCTAGCGGAGCCCGCCGTGGTGGAGGGGCGCCGCCTCGTCGTGGGGGCCAGCGTCGGCGTCGCGCTCTATCCCGCGCATGGCACGGACGCCGCGGCCCTCCTGCGCCGCGCGGATGCGGCTATGTACACGGCGAAGCGCTCCGCCGTGCGTCCCGGCGGCAATCTCGCCGTCTACGCCGCCCCGGACGGGCACAGTCCGGATCGCCAGGCCCTTGGCGAGGTGTTGCGCCACGCCATCGCGCACGACGGGTTGCTGCTACACTACCAGCCCACGGTCGACATCGCGACGGGCGATGTGCGGCGGGTGGAGGCCCTGGCGCGCTACCGGCGCCCGGAGCAAGGACTCCTCCCCGCCGAGCCATTCATCCCGCGGGCTGAGCAGGCGGACCTGGGCGCGGCGCTGACGCGCTGGACGCTGGACGCGGCGCTCCGGCAATGCCGGCGCTGGGAGTGGGCGGGCCTTCCGCTCGGCGTGGCCGTGAACCTCTCCCGGTTCACCCTGCGCGATCCACGCCTGCCGGACACGATCATTGGGCTGCTGGCCCAACATGCCGTGCGGCCCTCCCGGTTGCAGGTCGAGGTCAGAGGGGACGCCATCGCGCAGAGCATGACCACGGAGGACGCGGCGCGCGCCCTCGCGGCGCTCACCCGCCTGCGCACGCTCGGCGTCCGCATCTCCGCGGACGCTAACGATGGGGGGCGTGCGTCGCTGGCCTCGCTCGTGCGACTGCCCGTGGACGAGCTCAAGATTGACGCAGCGGTCGTGCGGCGGGCGACGGAGAACAGCGGCGGTCTGGCCATCGTCTCCTCGGCCATTGACGCGGGCCATGGGTTGGGCTTGCGCGTCGTGGCCGGGGGTGTCGAGGACGCGGACACATGGGACCTGTTGACGGACCTGGGCTGCGATGAGGCGCGGGGCAACTACCTGAGCCCTCCGCTGCCCGCCGGCGATCTCATGCGCCAGCTTGGCGTGTCGCAGGGAGTGATGGCCTAGACAGACTGTAAGGATTTCGTAATCCTTGTCATGGATGCGTAAGATGGTGGCGTTATGCTGGTGAAGGATACATGTGTCACCCATCGCGCGATGTCGATGGGGTACGGATGAGAGGGCGCCGTGACGCGGTCGGAAGATCAACCAATCCTGGTGGTAGAGGACGAGGACATCGTCAGCGAGGTCGTGGCGCGCTACCTGCGCCGCGAGGGTTTTCGCGTGAAGGTCGCCGCCGACGGCGCATCGGCCCTGGCGCTCGCGGCGACCGACGATCCCCGGCTGGTGGTCCTCGACCTGATGCTGCCCGATATGGACGGGCTGGAGGTCTGCCGCCGGCTGCGCGCCCAAAGCACTGTGCCTATCCTCATCCTCACGGCCAAGGGGACGGAGGCCGACGAGGTGCTGGGGCTGGGGCTGGGCGCCGACGACTACGTGAGCAAGCCCGTGCGGCCGGGCGCCCTCGTCGCACGGGTCAAGACCCTTCTGCGCCGGACAGCCCCGTCCCCCGGAACCCTGGGCGGCGGCCCGCTACGGTATGACGGCCTCGCGATCGACCCGCGCACGCGCCGCGTCACGCACGACGACACGGCGCTCGCGCTCACGGCCAAGGAGTTCGATCTGCTGCTCTTTCTAGCCCGCCACCCGGGCGCGGTCTTCTCGCGCGCGCAGTTGCTCGACCAGGTGTGGGGCTACACCTATGTCGGCGACGCTAGCACGGTCACGGTGCATGTGCGCCGGCTGCGCGAGAAGATCGAGCCCGATCCGCTCCACCCGCGCTACGTCAAGACGGTCTGGGGCGTCGGCTACAAGCTCGAGGGCGATCAGTGACGGACGGGCAAGCGCCCGACGCCACGCTCGCTCCGCCGCCGCCGCACGCGGAACAGGCTCGTCTCTGGGGGCGTAGCCTGCTCTATAGTCTGGCCGGCATCGGCGTCCTGGTGGCCGGCGAAGGCGTCTTCCTCTGGTTCTACCACCCGCCCGGCCGTGAGCCCCTGGGCACGATTGCCCTACTGTTCGTCACCGCGGCCCTGGCCCTGCTCCTGGGCACGCTGGCCCTGGCGGCCGGCCCGCGCGTGGGCCTGGGCGCCATCCGGCGCAAGATGGCCTTCAGCGCCGGCCTCGGCGCGCTGGTCGCCGTCGGCGATGTGCTGCTCACGGCGCGCCTGATGCTCGTGAGCACGCAGGACGCGTACGTGATGCTGATGCTCCTGTTCTTCGCGTTGCTGATCTCGCTGACGCTGGCGCTGTCTCTGGCCGACACGCTCCGCCGCGCCATCGCCGTCCTGATGCGCGCGGCCCAGCGCATGGCTGCCGGCCATCTCGACGCGTCGGCGCCGGTCGAGAGCGGGGACGAGTTGGGCGCACTCGCCGCCGACATGCGGCGCATGGCGGTCAGCGTCGCCGAGGCGCAACAGATGCAGCGCGACCTCGAGGTCGCGCGCCGCGACCTGGTCAACGGCATCTCGCACGATCTGCGCACGCCGCTTAACGCGCTGCAAACAGTGGCCAGCGCCCTGGCCGACGGCGTGGCCGCCGAGGAACCGGCCACGGTGGCGCACTACCTGCGGGCGCTGGACGTGCAGGTGGACCGGTTGGCCGCGCTGGTCGACGACCTCTTCACGCTCGCCCGGCTGCAGGGGCCGACCCCGCGGCTACCCCTGGCGCCCTATCCCATGGCCGACCTGCTCTCCGATCTGCTGGAGCGGGCCGCGCCCGTGGCCGCTGAGGCGGGGGTGCGCCTGGAGGTGACGGTCGCCGCGCCGACGCCAGCCGTGCTGGTCGACGTGCGGCAGATCGATCGCGTCCTGGATAACCTGGTGCGAAACGCGCTGCAGCATACACCTGCGGGCGGAGAGATTACGATCCAGGCCGCGCCGCGCGGCGAGGGGGGGGCCGAGGTCAGCGTCACCGTCACCGACACGGGCGAGGGGATCGCCCCCTCCGACCTGCCCCTGCTTTTCGAGATGTACTACCGGGGCAGCGGCCGGCCTCAAGTGAGCGGCGGCGCGGGGCTTGGCCTGGCCATCGTCAAAGCGGTGGCGCAGGCGCACGGAGGGCGCGTGTGGGCGGAGAGCCCTCCGTCAGGCAGGGAACGCGGCACGCGTATCGGCGTCGTGCTGCCCGCCGCGGCCAATAGTTCATCCTCGTAATACTTTGAGAGGCCGCATGCGGCGTTTTCGGACCCCTTCGAGGTATCGCTAGCCTTTGCTGCTTACAGACGGTAGGCCGCGAATGTCGCGCGCGTCGCCGGTAGATCGGCGCGCGCGGCGAGTATACGTCGCAGCCGCGGCAGGTCCGCGGCTTCGTCGATGTCGAACATGGTCTCGACCCATCCGACCGACAGGCCCGACGCCGCGGCCCGCGCGCTGATGTCGTCCAGCACGGTACGCGTGCTCATAGGAGTATTTTGAAGAACGTCGTGCCAGCCGCGCATGCCGATGAGGTAGTAGCCGCCATCGTACGTCGGCCCAAATACCACCTCGTGCCGATCGAGCGTGCGAAAGGCGGCGGTCACGGTCTCGACCGTGAGGTGCGGTGAGTCGGAGGCAACCAGAATAACCCGATCTTCTCCCCGCCGCGACGCGCCACGAAAGAGGGCGCGCTGCCGCGCGGTCCAGTCGCCCTCACCCTGAACCAGCACCCGCGCTTCCCCGGCGGCGCCGACGAGCGGCGCGAGCTCGGGCCAGGCGTCGGGCGGCGTCACGTACCAGCCCAGCGCGAACGGCGCGCGCGCGAAACGCGCCGCCAGGTCGCGCAGGAACGAGGCATAGAGGGTCGCGGCCTGCTCGTGCCCGATAGCGGCGCCCAACCGGGTCTTGACCAAGCCGGCGCGAGGCGCCTTCGCGGCGATGTAGAGGATATCCTTTTGGGTCAGAGGCTTGGTCACGAGCATGGTCCTCTGGGTACGGGGTGTTACTACTATAACGTATAGCGCGCCGCTACTGTGTAGTCTGGAGGATGGATCTTACGGCGCCCTTACCGAGTTATTACAAAACCCTGAACGGACGTCAACCCCGGCTCTAGAGCCCGTCACCGCGGCGCCGGGTGTAGGTCTGTAGGTCCGCCGCCTCTTCTCGCGGCGCCCAGCGGGCGTAGCGCAGCGTCGTCGATAGGATACACCAGCCTGCCCGCACGCTGCCGACCAGGGTGCCGCTCACCTTCGAGACCCCGATGCGGCGATGGTAGCGGACGGGCTCCTCGTGGTAGCGGTAACCGGCGCGCAAGGCTTTGACCATCATCTCGACCGACCAGCCGTAGGTCATCTCGCGCATCTCCAGGGCGAGCACATCGCGCCGGCGGATCGCGCGGAACGGTCCCAGGTCGCTGACGCGCACGCCGTACAGGCGGCGCATCAGCCAGGCCGCCAGCCGGTTGCCCACTATTTGCTGTGGCGTCATCGCGCCGGCGTCGTGCGAGCCGAGCGTGCGCGACCCAACCACCAAATCGGCCAGGCCGGACAGGAGCGGCTCCAGCACGCGCGGCAGGTCGTCCGGATCGTCGGCGGCGTCGCCGTCGAGCAGCACGATGACGTCGGCGTCGTCCGCGGCCAGCACGCCGGCATGACAGGCGTAGCCGTAGCCGCGCCGATCTTCGCGCACGACCCGCGCGCCGGCCCGGCGCGCGATCTCCCCCGTCCCGTCCTGTGAGCCGTTGTCGACGACGATGACGGAGTCGATCTTTATATCTGTCCGCGCGCGCAGCCCCTCCACAACCCGTGCGATGGAGGGCGCCTCATCGAGGGCCGGGATCACGGCGGCGATGCGCGGGGCGGGCGAGAGCTCGACAAGTGTCCCGCCGTCACGGTCGTCAATGCGCCTTCTCACTACGGCGTCCCCCCTCTACTACTAATGTAATGTAACAGTCCGGCGTCCATCACGCGCCGCCAGCCCTGGTATGCTATCGCCATGACCTTCCTGATGGTCGTGGTCGTCGACAACCTCAGCGCGCTGGCGCCGTAGCGTTGGGCGCGCGACACTGATAATAACAATAACAGTAAGGAGATTATCCAATGGACGAGCCGATCAGGCTCACCAGCCTCGCGCGCTGCGCCGGTTGAGCCAGCAAGGTCAGCCCGACTGACCTGGCGTACGTGTTACGCCACTTGCCCGCGCCCACCGACCCCAACCTGCTCGTCGGCACGAACACGGCCGACGACGCGGGCGTCTACCGCCTGTCCGCCGATACTGCCCTCGTGCAGACGGTCGACTTCTTCACGCCCGTCGTCGACGAGCCGTACTGGTTTGGGGCCATCGCCGCGGCCAATTCGCTCTCCGACGTCTACGCCATGGGCGGGCGTCCGCTCACCGCGCTCAACATCGTCGGCTTCCCGGTCGGCACGCTCCCGCTCGACGTGCTGGCTGAGATCCTGCGCGGCGGGAGCGACAAGGTGCGCGAGGCGGGCGTCACGCTCGTCGGCGGCCACACCGTGGACGACACCGAGCCCAAGTACGGGCTCGCCGTGACCGGCCTTATCCACCCCGACAAGATCTTCACGAATGCCAACGCGCGGGATGGCGACCTGCTGGTGCTTACCAAGCCCTTGGGTTCGGGCATTGCCGCGACGGCGATCAAGCAAGACAAAGTAACCCCTGGTCTTAAAGAGGAAGCGATCGCGCTGATGGCCACGCTGAACCGCGACGCGGCGGAGGCGATGATTGAGTCCGCCGCGCACGCCGCCACGGACATCACGGGGTTTGGGCTGCTGGGTCACCTCGCCGAGATGGCCGCGGGCAGCGCGTTGGCGGCCACGGTGTCGGCGGGGGCGGTCCCCGTTCTATCCGGTGTGGTGGAGTTGGCGGAGCAGGGCGTCGTGCCGGGCGGCACGCGGCGCAACCTGCAGTCGCTGGGCGAGCGGCTCGTCTTCGCCCCGGCGGTTCCCGAGGCCCTGCGCCTCGTCCTGGGCGACGCGCAGACAAGCGGCGGTCTGCTCATCGCCATCGATCCCGCCGCGTGCCCCGCACTGCTCGACGGTTTGCGACGGCGCGGCGCGACGGGGGCCGTGATTGGCCGCTTGTCCAAGGGCGTGGAAGGGGCGATCACCGTCGAGCCCTAACGCCGCCCTACGCGATTCCCACCGCGTTGATGGCAGGCGTGATCCGCCTCGCGAAAACGAGAAAAGAACTGGTTGTCGGCGGGCCGTAACCGATGTTAACCATTCTACGCCAATCTTAACCATATCGTAACCTGTAGAGGGCTCCGATCTTAACCCAATCTTAACCTTAGTCTGCTATCGTAGGAATGAGGGACGCAACGGTCACGACGTTGGGCTGATGTGGGTCGTGATCGCCGTGTCAATAGGGGTGGAGAGTCCGTTTATATAGGAGGAGGGGCGGCGCCGCGCGGCTCGGATTGTCGCGCGCCAGACGGATACTGTGCTTATGCCGAGGCGCGACGCCCCGTTGTGGAGGAGAGATTAGGTGACACCCTTCGCTTTGTCTTCGCTAGAGTTCAACGTCGAGCGCTACGGCGTCCTCATGGCCCCGCAAGAGGGCAATGATCTGGAGGTCGAGGGGTGCCTCAATCCGGCGGGCGTCATCGGGCCGGACGGCCACTACTACCTTTTTCCGCGCATAGTAGCCGCGGGCAATTACTCGCGCATCGGCCTCGGTCGCGTGCGCTACGATAGCCAGGGCCGCCCGTGTGGGGTCGAGCGCCTGGGTATCGCCATCGAGCCATCCGAATCGTACGAGGTGGGCGGGTCCGGCATCGGTGGTTGCGAAGACGCCCGTGTGACGCGCGTCGAGTCCCTCGGCCTCTATATCATGTGCTACACGGCTTTTGACGGCGTGCAGGCGCGGATCGCCCTGGCGACATCGTGCGATCTGCGCGCCTGGCGGAAGCGCGGCGTGGTCGGCTTGGCGCCGGAGGGCGGCGCCGATTTCACGATCTACCCGAACAAGGACGCTATCCTGTTCCCCAAGCCGGTCTATGCGCCGAACGGCGACCTGTCGGTGGTCCTGATGCATCGTCCGATCTACGATATGCTGGCTGAGACCGGCGCGGGCCTGGCGTGGACGCCGGCCCCGCTGCCCGCGGGCGTCACCGATGATCGCCCGAGCATATGGCTCTCGTATTGCGCGCTGACGGACGTCGTGGCCTGCCTTGAAGATGGGCGCGCGCCGACGTTCGGGCAGCACACGCTCCTGGCGACTCCCACACAAGACTGGGAGGCGTACCGTATCGGGGGCGGCACGGCGCCCCTCCTCACGACGCTGGGGTGGCTCACGTTCTACCATGGTGTGGCGCGCGACGCCGCCGGGGAGCGCTGCTACCAAGCCGGCGCGCTGATCCTGGACCGTATTGATCCGCGCACGGTGCTGTTCCGCACGGAGCGGCCGATCTTCGGCCCACAGGGGCAGGATGAGTGCGTCGGCGTGGTCAATAACGTCGTATTCGTGGAAGCGGCGGTGGAGTGGGACGGTGGGATCGACGTCTATTACGGCATGGCCGATAGCCGTGTCGGTGTGGTCCACCTGACGGACAAGGTCGCCGCGCCCGCCTTGCGGAGCGCGGCCTAACGACTCAGCGCCCCAGGCGCGGCGCGCAGAGGCCAACGTCTAAAGCACGCCAGCGTCATGTGTCGTTTCCCCCGTGAGGAGGGCCTGTATGGCGTCGGGCGGCAGCGGCGGGGCGATGTCGTACCCCTGCCCTAATGGGCACCCGATGTCGCGCACCCGCGCGTATTGTTCCTCCGTCTCGATCCCTTCGGCGACTATCCGCATGTCCAAGGCCCGGCCCAGGTCGACGATGACCCGTGCCAAGGCCGTCTTCCTATCGTCGCGGTCGATGCCGGCGATGAAGGATTTATCCATCTTGAGTAGGTCGATGGGAAAATCCCGGAGGTAGCCCAGGCTCGAGTAGCCGGCCCCAAAGTCGTCGAGGGCCAACCGCACCCCCTGGTCCTTCAGCTTTTGCAGCGTGCCTCGCGTCGCCGCCACGTCCCGCATGAACACGCTCTCGGTGATCTCCAGCACCAGGCGCGCGGGCTCCAGCCCGGTCTCCTGTAGCGTCGTCTCGACGTTCGCGGCTAGGCTCGTGTCCTGGAGTTGGCGCCCCGATAGGTTCACACTGAGCGTCAGGCCGGAGGAGCCTGCTGGCGTCGGCCAGGCCTTGATCTGTTGGCAGGCCATACGCAGGACCCACCGGCCCAGCGGCACGATGAGCCCCGTGTCTTCCGCCAGCGGGATGAAGGCGCCCGGTGCGAGCAGCCCGCGTCGTGGGTGCGGCCAGCGCGCCAGCGCCTCCAACCCCACGATCCGCCGCGTCGCCAGGTCGACGATCGGCTGGTAGTACACGACAAGCTCATCCCGTTGGAGGGCGCGCCGCAGGTCGGCCTCGAGTTCGAGCCGCGCTAGGGCGATCGTGTGCATATCGGGATCGAACAGCATGTAGCGCCCGCGCCCGCCTTCCTTGGCGCGATACAAGGCCACGTCGGCGTCGCGCAGGAGCGCTTCAGGCTCCCCTTCACGATCAGGGGTATGTAGCGCGATCCCGATGCTGGCGCCCAACGCCAATTCCCGGCCCTGCGCCGGCACCGGGGCGTGCAGGGCGGCGAGCAAGCGCGCGGCGACCACGCCGGCCTCGCCGGGGTCCGGCAGGTCCTCCAGCAGGATGGCGAACTCGTCCCCGCCCAGCCGCGCCACCGTGTCGGATGGGCGCACGCACGGAGCCAGGCGCGCGGCCACCGCGACCAGGACGGCGTCGCCGGCGGCGTGCCCGCGGCTGTCGTTGATCGTCTTGAAGTGGTCCAGGTCCAGCAGCAGTACCGCGAGCGTCTCCCGCTGGCGGACAGCCCGCGCGAGGGCGTGCGCGATGCGCTCGCCAAACAGCAGGCGGTTGGCCAGGCCGGTCAGCGGGTCATGCAGCGCTTGATGAGCCATTTGGTCCCCCAGGAGCCGGCGCTCGCTCATGAAGGCCCCCAGGAGCAGCCCCGTCAGCGTTACGGTCATCAACCCGAACTGCAGGGCGAGCCCGTCGGTATGCTGGACCTGGTCGCGTACCAACAGCGCGGCGCCGACGTTGAGGACCAGCACGGCCACCGTCGACCGCGCGAATCCGTGCCGCACGGCGATCCAGAGCAGCGGCACGAAGAGCACGTAGGTATAGTCGAGCGTCCCGCCGCGCGGCGTGCCGTACGCGACCAGCAGGGCAATCGCGAGGGCGATGGTCTCGCCCGCCACCTCCAGGATCTGCCGCCGCGTGGGGCGTTTCCATGCCCACATGCGCTTGTCTGCCTCGTGCTGTTCGGGCTCGGGGACGGCCCATAGTCCCGGCCACGCGCGCAGCGCGACGAGCAGCGGCGGGGCCAGCAGGCCGATGCCCGTGGCGATCCCGGCCCAGGAATGGAGCGTGCGCTCGATCGCCTGCGTCCACGGAAGGATGCCCGTCCACGCCAGGACCACCACTTGCCCCACGGCGACGACGAACGCGGCGCCGAGGGGCGCGACGGCCACGAACAGGGTCACGTCCCGCAAGTGGCGCAGGCGGGGGTTGACACGTAAGACGCGCAGCAGCAGGGCGGCGGCCACGGTGTAGGCCAGCGGGGCAACGAGGTCGAAGATGAGCGGGCCAGCCGGTCCAATGGGGCGGCGCGTCAGCACGAGGGTGTGCGCCAGCGAATTGAGCAGCAGCAGCGGGGCGTAGCGTAGCCCGAAGACGAGCAGGAGCCCGACATCAAGGCCGGCCGGCGGGTACCAGACGGAAACGTCGGGCGCCGTCTGGAACTTCTGCGACGCCTGGTCGAGCGGATACCAGGCCAGCACATAGATGACCGCGATCGAGAGGGGGCGCCGCGCCCGGCGCCACAGCGCATCCGCGTGGCTTTGTTGCACTACTACCGTTCCTTCCGTCACGATATGTCTTCGGCGGAAGCATACCAGACCGGGGGCCCATCGTGCATAGGGAACTGCCAGACGGCTACTCGCCGTTCGTATCCACGTAGTCGCGCTGGCCGGTGTCGGGGTTGTAGTGGACTTCGATGAGATGGCCGCTCGTGGGGTCCACGAAGCGCTCGCCCGTCACCTGCCAACGGCCCAGCGACGAGTCGATGCGCGGGCGGTAGCGTTGCCGCTCGCAGAGGAGGGCCGCGATGACCACGATGCCGCCGATGGCGAGGTCGACGGCCAGCGGGATGACGGCGCCCGCCACGAATAGGGCGACCGCGACGACGAGACAAAGCACGCCGTAAACAATCAGAGCGCGTCGTAACATGATCTGACTCCTTTCTCTATCGTCGCGCCATATCCCGTCGTACCGCGATGAGATACGCGCCGGCCCGCGCGTAGTCGGCGCGCGCGGGCAGCCGCGTCGCGGCGAAGGCCGCGTCGAACTCGCGGTGAAGGCGCAGCCGCCAGGCGTCGATCTCCGCCCACGGCAGTTCGCCGCGCCGGATCGCCAGCAGTCGTTCGCGGTGTTCCCCCACCCGCACGGGGACAACGCCCTCGCGCAACGTCGTCACGCCAGCGAGCAGCAGCCGGATCAGGCGCATGGCGTGCTTCCAGCGGATGTGTCCGCGCGCGCGCAGATCCTGTTCCAGTTTTTTGAACTGCGACAGCACGTAGCCATTGTACGTCTGATAGACCAGCCGCGAGAGGAAGATATGGCGCATGTCCAGCAGCTCCCGCGCCATGGGCGTCGCCGTCTCTACCAGCGGCGAGTACAGGCACTCCAGCACGTTCGGGTTGGCCTTGAGCGCCAGGACAAGGAACGTCTGGACCTCCCAGTAGGTCTCCTGGGTCGCCTCGTCCTCCAGTTGTTCGGGCACGCCGTGGAGCGACCAGTGCCGCTCGGCCGGGGGTACGTAGATGCCGCGGCGGTCGGTGTCCGCGCCCTCCTCGTCGAGGTCATAGGCCCGTGAGCCCACGACGCAGCGGTAAATGACGTGCGCGAACAGGCTGTCGCGCACGGCGGATGCGGGCGCGGCCCCGAGCCCCGCGCGCTGCAGGTGCGCGCGGACGTCGATCTCCTCCGGCGCGACGACGCCTTCCGCCCCGTCGGGGAAGCGGACGCGATAGGTGTGGTCGCCGCGGACGGGCTGTGCCACGATCACGGCGACCGTGCCTGCCGGTAGGTGTGGTCGCCGCGGACGGGCTGTGCCACGACCACGGCGACCGTGCCTGCCGGGACGACGCGGCCACCCGACGCGCGGATAGGGGCGAGGGTGACGACCTGCGTGCCCGGTGGAAGCGCGCGTCGCGACGGCTCATGGTCATCTCGATCGTTACCAGGAGAGATTGTCAGGTCATCGCGCATCGCTCCCCCTTACCGTCGCCTCGGGCCAATCGCCATCGTAGGCTACTCGCATGATGGCATTATCCCACGATAGTAGGGTCGCGAGTAGCAGCGCAACATGGTCCTACCGGCGATAGCCCGAAAGCCTCTCTTGCGGCCGCCCCACGGCTCACCTACTATAACCACGTCGCATCTATCCATGCGGCGCGGTAACGGGTGATCGGGTGACGAAGGAGGGGGCGACGTGATCAAGGACGAGGTAGCTCAGACGGAGGACACGGTCGCGCTCACGCCCGCCGTGTTCCAGATCCTGCTCGCGCTCGCCGACGGCGAGCGCCACGGCTACGGCATCATGCAAGAGATCGCGCTGCGCACGAACGGCGCGACGCGCCTGGGGCCGGGCACGCTGTACCGCTCGATCAAGCGCCTGCTGGGCGAGGGGCTGATCGCGGAGAGCGACGCGCGCCCCGACCCCGCGCTCGACGACGAGCGCCGGCGCTACTACCGCCTCACCGTGTCTGGCCGGCGCGCCGTCAGCATGGAGGCGCGACGCCTGGCCCAGTTAGTCGGCATGGCGCGGGCGAAGCGGGTGCTCGGGCCGGGCCTCCTGCGCACGCAGCCAGGGGGTGCGAGATGACAAGTTCCTCTCGTAACAACGACAACGAGGATGCAATCACCCTCTGCGTGCGGCTCTACACGCTCCTACTGGTCGCCTACCCTGCGGATTTCCGTCGCGCCTACGGCCCGCAGATGGCGCAAGCCTTCCGCGTGTATTGTCACGAGGTATATAGCGGGCGCGGCGCGCGTGGGCTCGTCGCGGTATGGATAACGATGTTCGGCGATCTCGTCGCAAGTGCGTTGGGCGAGTGGGTCGCCATGTCGCAATGCGACGCACCAAGGAAAGGATGTCTCTCATGGCTCTATTAACACCGACGATGCCCGGCTCGCCAGTCGGTCCGGCGCGGCAACTCACAACCTTAGCCCTAGACATCGTCGTGGGCGTTGTCGCACTCCCTGCGCTGTTGGTGCTGGAGGCGCTGACGTTGCAGGCCCTGCCCCAGGATGCCAGGAATCTTGCGGACTGGGGGAATAACCTTCTTTCGGTCGCGCCTTGCCTGTTCTGGCTTGCGGCCTTGGTGGCGCTAGCGCGCCGAGGGCGGACCCCGGCCTGTGTCCTGACGCGGTGGCGGTGGGTCGATGCCGCAGGGCAGCCGGCCCCCTGGGGACCGCTCGCTAGCCTCTCGTTCTGGCTCGCGGCAGCGCCTGTCCTGTTTGCGTCACTCTTGTTCGGGGAAGAATTATGCTTGTCCGGCCAAGTTCCCATCGGGTGGCCGCCGACGTTCGCAAACTACGGGCCGGGCATCGGGGCCGCCTGCCTCATGATCGTTGCCATCGCTCTCCCCCCGTACCTGCATTTTCGCCGTCAACCGGCCTACGTCAAACCGGCATCGCGCTAGAGCGGTGGCGCATGGCCCCGTCGTCACCGTAGCCTTAACGAGGATTCTTCTAGGAGAAAAGGGTAGCAAGCCCTGAATACGCGACGTCATGCAGGCAACCCCACGTAGTTGTCCAGAAGCAAGTGGGGCTGCCTACATGACGTCCGAATACTGTCGAAAGTGGAGATGTAGGTGCTAAACGATATGCACCTGAACGCAAACATGAGCGTTCCCATAGTCGTCCCAGGTGCATACCGAATATACACCGGCGTTAGCATACGCGTGCAGCTTCTGGAAATTGCCTGAACTGCACGATACATAGCACTGGTTAGTGTCCTGATGACCGTCGCCCCAATCCACCGTCATCTTGTACTCCCATTGGTTGGCACAGCCCCATGACACATTAGCGTAGTCGTTCTGCCCATGATTCGCGTAATTCCCCGCGCTGATGCCGTACGATGCGCTGCAGGCGTGGGCGCGCGCTACCCCGCCGGAGCTGACGCCGGCGACGAGGCCGGTGGTGGCGAGGGCGAGGGCGGCGAGGCAGGCGGTTAGTTTCCGGGTGGTGCGCGTCTTCATGGGTGATCTTCCTTCCTGTGGTGTCCTGTGCTCTTCGACCGTCCGCCACTCCACTACCCGAGTGACGGTTTATGTGTGTCGCGTTCGAGCCGCCGCGGTTCGGCCTCACGCTGTCCCTACTGTATAGGGCGGCGGGTCTATCTGTCTGTCATCCGGGAGGTCTACTTTAGGCCCACGGATAGACCTTTTGGATGACACGCGCTGTCCACCTTCGCGGGCGTTTTCTCTGAGAGCGCCGTGTCAACCGTGTCCTCTCGGCGTGTCAACCGCGTGTCAACCTCGATAAAATCATCTCGTGTGGATAGGCTCACTTTACAGAAACCGGCGTAAAGCCTACCGGCTTTAGCCGTGAGATATAAGACGCGTCCGCCGACAAGGCGGGCGCGTACGATCGCCCGCGTACGGCAATGGCACGGCTATTCAATCATGGTTGCGATGCCGTAGATCGCATGCGGGCCGGCCCAGCCGTTGACGCCGCCATGGTTGTTGCCGATGAGGAACCGCCGGCCGTCTCTCCTACGAGGCGGTCTTGCGTGACGCCCCTTCGCCCTTCCGCGCACCGAGCGTCTCGGCCATCACCAAGCTGCGCGGGGCGCTGCCGCCGGATGTGGTACGCGACCTCGACCGCCTGCGCGAGCGCGTGGCCGTGATCGGCGCCGAGCGGACCTACGACGCGCTGTTCCTCACCGACCTGCTGCGGGCGGCGCTCGACGGGGTGTACCTGCGCGTCGGCTACGACTCGCGGCGGGGAGCGTCGGAGCGTATCATCTACCCCTACGGCCTGGTCGCGGGGCTGGGCTTCTGGTACTGCGCGTGCTACGACAACAAACGCAGCGTCCACGCCTGGCTGCGGGCCGACCGCATCCGCTCGCTGGAGCAGGTCGAGGGCTGGGAGCCGCCGGAGGCGATGACGCTCGGGCAATGGCTGCGCCGCCCGGCGGACACGGAAGGGGAGATGCTGGCCCTGCGCGCGACGATCACGGCGCGCGGCATGAAAGAGTTGGACTGGAGCGAGGTCGGCGGCGGCCTCGCGGAGGAAGAGGACGGAGGCGGGCGGATCGACCTGGCGATCCCCGCCTCCAGCCTCGACTTCTACGCGCGCCTGTTGCTGCGGCTTGGGACCGAGGCGACGGTGACGTCGCCCGTCGCGTTGATCGCCGTGTTGCGCCGTGAAGCGGAGGGTATCCTCGCCCGCTACAGTGTAGAGAGCTGCGTGCCGGAGGCCGGCTAGCTCTTATCTTAGGCTGGCTCGACGACCACGACGGTGCCGTAAGCTACGATCTCGCTCATGGTCTGCCCGATCTCTGAGGAGTCGAAGCGCATCATGACAACGGCGTTGCCGCCCATCGCGGTGGCGTTCTGCACCATGCGGTCGACGGCGTGGCGGCGCGCCTCCTCCAGCAGTTCGGTGTATTCGGTGATCTCACCGCCGCCGATCGAGCGCAGGCCGGCCATGATGTTGCCGCCGAGGCCGCGGCTGCGCACGACGACCCCGAAGACTTGCCCCAACACTTGCGTGACGCGATATCCGACGATGTTCTCTGTGGTGACGACGATCATGGTGTTCCCCTTGGGCGATGGGCGATGGGCGATGGGCGATGGGCGATGGGCGATGGGCGATGGGCGATGGGCGATGGGCGATGGGCGATGGGCGATGGTACATCCATGTGAAGTGTATTACTCCCTTGCAACTGGCGCACAGCCAAAGCGGCGTGTTATCATCGCCCGTCGCCCGTCGCCCGTCGCCCATCGCCCGTCGCCCGTCGCCCGTCGCCCGTCGCCCGTCGCCCCGGTTACACGACAAGCTCGGCGGGGTAGTCGGTCAGGTCGCGGCAGCTGTCGGCGGTGAGGACGACCATGTCTTCGATGCGCACGCCGCCGAGCCCCGGCGTGTAGAGGCCCGGTTCGACGGTGATGACCTGGCCCTCTTCGAGCAGGTCGGGACGGCGGCCGAGGCCCGGACCCTCGTGGATGTCCAGGCCGACGCCGTGCCCGAGCGAGTGGACAAAGCCCTCGTCGGGGAACTTGTCCTCGCGCAGGTAGGTGGGGTAGCCGCGGTCCTCGTAGAAGCGACAGACCGCCTCGAACACCGCTTGCCCCGTCGTGCCCGGCCGCAGCAGGCCGAGGGCATAGCGCAGCGCCTCGCGCATCGCCTCGTACATGCGCGCGAGCTCGTCGCTCGGCGCGCCCTTGCAGACCGTGCGCGTCATGTCGGCGTAGTAGCGCAGTTCCGTGTGCCGCGGGAAAATGTCGATCACCACGGGTTGGCCGGCGTAGATCGGCCCATGTCCCCTATTGTGTGGCTGCGCGCTGTCGGGGCCGGCGGCGGTGATGGTCCCCTCACCGCTACAGCCGTCCTCCTGCAGTGACGCGTCGATGGCGGCGCGCAGCCGCTCGGACGTCAGCGGCAGGGCGCCGTTGTAGAGCCCGCCGTCCTCGCCAGCCCGCGCGTCCCGCACGAGGGCGATCGCCGCGTCCATAGCGTTCCGTGTGGCGTGTTGCGCCGCCTCGATGGCCGCGATCTCGTCGGGCCGTTTGCGTTCGCGCCGGCTTTGGAGCAACGCGGGCTGGCACAGCAAATCGACGCCGTTCGCGCGCAGGTGGTCGGCGACGGAGAGGGGGATCGTGTCGGTCGTGACCGCACGCGTCACACCCTCGTCGCGCAGCGCGCGTGTCGCGATCGCGGCGAGGCGCTGGTGTGGGCGCAGGTCGGCGGGCAGGTCGGCCGCGCCGTAGTCTTGGAAGCCGCGCACACGGGCGGCTTTGCTGTGCGCCGCGGCCCCCGTGCGCTCGAAGTCGCCGCAGGCGATCAGGCTGTCCCCGTCGCCCTTGTCGACATAAATAACGGGATCGGGAAACAGGTAGTGGGTCACGTAGTACAGGTCGGCGGCGTGGTAGGTCTCACCGACCATGACCAGCGCGCGATCATCGGGATACATCGGCAGTGTCCTCCGTCGGGCGTTATCGTCTTCTGTCCCTACATTATGCACGGATTTCCCTCGAAACGCGTTGAAAGTGAGACAATGGATGATTGCCACGGTATAGCTGACAATGCGCTATCACGCTCGGGGCCTATAATGGGAAATAGTGTGTTAATCGCTTATACAGAATGCAGGACGGACTATGACGCAGACACCCCCATTAGACCGCCGCGACCCGCCCGAAGCGGCCTCCGAGAACGACATGCTGCCGGCTTTCCTCGACTATCATCGCGCCACGTTATTGTGGAAAGTCGACGGGCTCTCTGAGGCGGACCTCCGCCGGCCGCTGACCCCGTCGGGCATGAGCTTGCTCGGCCTCGTCAAGCACCTCGCCTATGTCGAGCGCTGGTGGTTCCAGGCGGTGTTCGCGGGCGAGGACGTGTCCTTCCCGTGGACGGACACCGACCCCGACGCCGACTGGCGTGTCGAGGGCGACGAGAGCGCGGCGGCGATCTTCGACCTGTATCGGGCGGAGGTGGCGCGCTCCCGCGCGATTGTGGCAGCGGCCGATCTGAACGACCAGGCGCGACGACCGCGCACACGACCATCAGGGGGAATCCAAACGTTGCGGTGGATCGTGCTGCACATGATCGAGGAGACCGCGCGCCACAACGGCCATGCCGATCTCATGCGTGAGGCGATCGATGGCGCGACCGGCGAATAGTTGGTTTTTACCTGACTATCCGCCAAACCGCGGCCGAGATGGTATGCTCGAAGGGTAGCCGACTCTTACCGTAGCCGATGTATGAATAGGAGGAGACAGATGCGGAAGGTAGCCCTCGCGCTCGCGCTCGCCACGGGTCTGACGTCCGCCGTCGCGGGGACGGCCGGGGCCTGCACCATCGACGGTATACCCTCGGCCTTCGCCAACGATACGCGGGCCGTCATCTACAAGCAGGCGCCGACAAAGGCTACCTATGCCTGGTGGGCGCATTTTGCTTTCCCACGCACGTTTCGGGTCGGGCAGCGCGTCGCGTTCAAAGAGGACGACGGGCAGGTGCGCAAGCTCCTCCCCTTGGCCGACCTGCGCCGTTCTTGGCGATGGGGCTTCGGCGATAAGACGAACTCCGTGGGCGACCAAGCCGCGCACGTCTACCGCCGCGCCGGCAAGTATAAGGTCTTGGTGGCCGCGTACTTCATAGGCTACGGCTGGGAAACATTCGATTCCATCACCATCGCGGTGGGACGCTAGTACTGGCGACGATCACACGAGGCTGGGTCCCCAGTCGCGGTCGTCATGCCGCCGGGGCGAGGTATCCGTAGCCGGGGAGGGTGCGGATCGGCGACGGGGCGTCGGGGAGTTGCGCGATCTTCAGGCGCGGCCATTCATCCCCCACCGAGTAGGGTCTGTGAATTATCGAAACCTGCGACTGCGGTCGCATGGCAGACCACGGACACTGCGGTGTCAGGGCGCATGCGTCGGAGTGCCACGTACCAGGGCGACACCCGACCGCAGTCGGCGTTGGTCTGCCATGCGACCGCAGTCGCAGGCCCACGGCGCCGATAATTCACGACCCTGCCCCACCGAGTGTCCCCCATGATAGTGAGACGCGGCCTGACCCTAAAAGGTCACGCCCACGGCGGTCGCTGGCGCCATCGTGAGGGCCGTTGGGGTGACGCCTCGTCGCATAGATCGCGCTATACTACGGCGAGAGGCGCGTAGTGAGCGTGCGCATACGTATTGGGATTGGGTTGGTACGGAAAGGGATGTCATGCCTGGACGGGCTGCGGGCGCCGTGATTCACCGCGTATCATGCGGGCACCTTCCAGACCGAAGGCAAGCGGTAGGCGGATGAGACACTCTCGCCTTTCGCTCTGGGGATTGTGCGCCCTTATGGCGGGCGCGGGCGTGACGCATGTCGTCGCGCCCGCGCCGTATCGCCGCATCGTGCCGGCTCCGTTGCGCGGTCACGCCGCGAGCATCGTCGCCGTGAGCGGCGTGTGTGAGATGGCGTGCGCGGCGCTGTTGGCGCTGCCGCGCACGCGGCGTTTCGGCGCCTGGGCGACGGCGGCGCTGTTCGTGGCCGTGTTCCCGGCCAATGTACAGATGGCGCTCGACAGCGGCCGGCCGGACGCTCTCTTCCCATTGAACAAGGCCGCCGTCGCCTGGCTACGCCTGCCCATGCAACTGCCGCTCATCCTCTGGGCGTTGAGCGTCCGCCGGCCCTAAGTAAGCGCCTGTGGGACACGCTCGGCCAGGCGTGAGAGTCGTGCAAGAACTTTCAAACTCATATTTAGCGCTCTCGGTGTGGCGGCAGCGCCCGCGATGGAGCCCGACTAGCGTCAGGTAGGTATCGGGGGGCCAGAGCAGCGCGTTCGGGGTCCAAAGCTCCGCGCGGATGAGCATGGCGCTGAAGCCGCCAAAGCAGAACATGGCGAGAATCAAGACAAGGTACTGGATGCCGATGACTTTGTGGTCGAGCGTCAGCCGGACATAACGGCCGATGCCTCCGTCATACCGGCCGACGCCTCCGTCATACCGGCCGACGCCTCCGTCATACCGGCCGACGCCTCCGTCATACCGGTAGAGGTACTCTTGCGCCGCTCCAGCCGGCGCGGGGCGCCCGCGCAGCCAACGAAAGACGGGATGAAAGAAGCCCAGGCCGGCGAAGTAGCCGACCGTCCCCAGCATGTAGCCGAAGAACAGCGGCTGATTGTCGGCCCCCGCGTAGCCGAGGGCCATGCCGAGGCGGACACCAAGGACAAATCCGATGAGGCCCCCCATGATCGCCGTGCCGAGATTCAGCCGCAACCGAAACCGGCGGTGCTGGGCCGAGACGGCGAGGGTCTGTGAAAAGTCGTTAGCCCGTCCTACTGGGGGCGCAGGCGTCTCGCCCGCGCTCCCAGGACTTTTCACAGACCCTACCGAGACGGCGCCAGCAGCCAACACTGCCATCCTCCGTGTAGTATACTGCGCGTGGTGATCGCCTCTTCGGGGGCCACCATGACGCCCAACGGCGTCTCTACCGCAGGGCACGCGGGAAGTCACGCTTGGGGAGATTGTGTCAGACATCAGGGCCTCCGGGTCACGATGCAACGGTCGCCGAACCAAGAATCCCACGGCTTGAGCCGTGTGGAGTGTCAAGGTGTGTAACGCTATATTTAGCGCACAGTGACCGATTTAGCTAGATTACGCGGCTTATCGGGGTCGCAGCCGCGCAGCAGCGCGAGTTCGTAGGCCAGGCGCTGCACGACGGGCGAGGCGGCCAGCAGGTAGGCTATGCCCTTCGCCGTGACGGGCAGGTGCGCGTCGAAGACGTCGTGGCCGCGCGGCCCCACGCCGATGACGTAGGCCCCGCGCGCCTTGACCTCGCCGGCCGAGGCGAGCAGCGACGCTTCGTCGGCCCCCGCGGGTGTGAACACGATCACCGGCGTCCCCGGCTCGATCAGGGCGATGGTCCCGTGCTTGAGCTCGCCGGCCGGCAGCCCTTCGGCGTGTATGTACGACACCTCCTTGATCTTGAGCGCGGCCTCCAGCGCCAGGGGGTAGCCGAGTCCACGCCCGAGCACGAAGAGGTCATTGCGGTCCACGATGCGGTGCGCCACGTCGCGGATCAGGTCGAGCCGCCCGTCGGAGCGCATGGCCTCGATGTCGGCGGCGGCCGCCTCTAGCGCGTGGACGTGGCGGCGCGGTTCGCCAGCCAGGGCGCTTGCGGCCAGCAGCAGGTAGGCGATCTTGGCGGTGAAGGTCTTGGTGGAGAGGACCGACTTCTCAGGTCCGGCCCCCAGCATCAGCGGCAGGCCGACCTCGCGCGTGAGCGTGGAGCCGGGTACGTTGACGAGCGCGGCCAGCCGTGCGCCGCGCGCGCGGCCGGCGCGCACGGCGTCGAGCACGTCGATCGTTTCACCGCTCTGTGAGAAGGCCACGACCGCGTCGCCCGGTTCTACCAGCCCCGCGAAAGGGCCGAACTCGTGTGCGTGGGTGACGACGGCGGGGCGGCCGGCCTCCAGCGCCAGCAGGTAGCGCCCAACCAGCGCGGCGTGGTAGGCCGTGCCGCAGGCCACGAAGTGCAGGGCGCACGCCTCGGACAGGAAACGCGCCAACTCCGCGGCCTGGGCGCCGCCCTCGGCGGCGATGCGCCGCAGCAGCCCGGCTTGCTCCCAGATCTCTTTCTCTAGGAAGTGGTGGTAGCCGTCGAGCTCGGCCTCTTCGGCGCTCCAGTGGACATCCTCGATGTCGAGCGCGACCGGCGCGCCCGTCTCGACCTCGAACACGTCGACGCCGTCGGGCCGCAGCGAGACGACCTGGTTGTCGCGCACGTAGACGAGCCGCCGCGTGTGCGCCAGCAGCGACGCCATGTCCGAGGCCAGGTAAGACGCGCCCTCGCCCAGGCCAATGATGAGCGGCGAGCCGTTCTTGACGGCGGCGAGCTCGCCGCTCCGCGCGTCGAGCGCGGCCAGGGCGTTGAGGCCGTGCAACTGCAGGCTGACGCGGCGCAGCGCCTCGGCCAGGTCGGCCCCCACGGGCGTGCCGTAGGCGCCGGGGTCGGACGCCTCCAACTCCTCTTCGAGCAGGTGGATCGCCACCTCGCTGTCGGTCTCGGAGTGGAAGATGTGGCCGCGCGCCAGCAAGCCCTCGCGCAGGGCGGTGTAGTTCTCGACGATGCCGTTGTGCACGAGGGTTAGACGCTCGCCGCAGCCGACGTGGGGGTGGGCGTTCTCTATCGTGACGGCGCCGGTGGTGGCCCAGCGCGTGTGCCCCAGCGCCAGGCCCGCGCGTGGCAGACCGTCGGGCGCCGCGGCGAGCTTGCCTACGTCGCGCGCCCTCCGCACGACGCCGTCGTCGCCGACCGCGACGCCCCAGGAGTCGTAGCCGCGGTATTCCAACCGCTTCAGGCCCCTGAAGACCATCCGCGCCGCGTCGGTGGGTTCGCCGGTGTAGCCAAAAATTCCGCACATAGTGGTGTCATCCTCTTAAAGGTAGTCAACAAGTAGTAGGTGGCGTCAGATAGCGGGCGCGCCTCGCGATTGTGATGGCGCCCGCCGTGGGCCTGGCCTTAAAAGACCATGGCAGCGGACGGACCTTGAAAGGTCTGCGCGGGGGCATGCGCACGCGTTCTCCGCGGCCGATCCCGACCCTTTAGGGTCCGTCGCCTGCCATGGTCTTTTAGAGCCAGGCCGCGTGTCACAATCGTGGGAGTGCGGCTCATGGCAACCGTCGCGCGTCGCGTTAAACGGGCGCACGGCAAAAGCTGGGCGTATGCGATACGCCCCTACACCCCCGCGAACAGGACAGGATCCTCGATGCCGCGATTTTATCGGACAGGGCTGCATAGTCATACGCCTCTACGCAGCATCGTACGCTTCAGTCGCGCGGATAATGCACGAGTTTTGGGGTAGTAGGCGTCACGCTGGATAGACAAAGATGGGGTAGGAATCGTGCTATTGGACTACCACGCGCGGCCGGTTGGTGTCCTGGAGGTCGCCCTCCAGTTTTGTCCGGTTGCTAACGACCATGGTGGCCGGGAAGCCATCCGCCGAATGGTTCTCTTGGCTTCCACCTCGTCGACTCGCCCCCTCGCGGCGAGTCCTGGCGCTACTAAACTAAAGCTATTAGCTGTCAGCAATCAGCCGTCAGCTTTTCCGTGGGATTGATGACTCATACTCCGTCCATCGGTTTGCCGGCGTTTGCCCCCGTATGAAACGGGTCCTCCTTTCGCGGCTCTCCGCGGCTCTCTGTGTTGTCCGACCGGAACTATCATACGACAGATTTGTCCGACCGGAACTATCATACGACAGATTTGTCCGACCGGAACTATCATACGACAGATTTGTCCGACCGGAACTATCATACGACAGATTTGTCCGACCGGAACTATCATACGACAGACGCTGCGTACGGGCAAGACCCATCACGGTGTATAGTGCACGTATGATGAACGCCAATGACCTTATCGCCAAAAAGCGCGATGGCGGGACGCACGACGCCGCCGACATCTCCTGGCTGATCGATGCGTACGTGGCCGGCCGCGTGCCGGATTACCAGATGGCCGCCTGGCTGATGGCGGCGTACCTGCGCGGGCTCGACGAGGCCGAGACGCTGGCCCTCACCATGGTCATGACCGCCTCGGGACAGACGATCGACCTCGCGGGGCTGCCGCGGCCGGTCGTCGACAAGCATTCGACCGGCGGGGTGGGCGACAAGACAACGCTGGTATTGGCGCCGCTCGTGGCCGCTTGCGGGCTGCCCGTCGCCAAGATGTCGGGGCGCGGCCTCGGCCACACCGGCGGGACGCTCGATAAGCTAGAGAGCATCCCCGGTGTGCGCGTCGATCTTTCACCCGAGGAGTTCCGCGCGCAGGTCGCGCGCATCGGCGTCGCCGTCGTCGCGCAGAGCGCCGAAGTCGTGCCGGCCGACCGCCTGCTCTACGCCCTGCGTGATGTGACGGCGACGGTCGACGCGCTGCCGCTCATCGCTAGTAGCATTATGTGTAAGAAGCTTGCCGCCGGCGCCGACGCCATTGTGCTCGACGTCAAGACGGGCGGGGGCGCCTTCATGCGCGAAACAGGCGCGGCGATTGAGTTGGCGCGTGCCATGGTGGAGATCGGGCGCGGGGCCGGACGGCGCATGGCGGCCCTGGTGACCGATATGGACGGCCCGCTCGGCCACGCCATCGGCAACGCGCTGGAAGTGCGCGAGGCCGTCGATACCCTGCGCGGCGATGGACCGGATGACTTCACGACGCTGTGCCTGGAGCTGGCCGGACGTATGCTCCTGCTTGGCGACAAAGCGGCCACGGCTGAGGAGGGCGTGACGCGGGCGCGCCGCGCCCTCGCCGACGGCGCGGCGTTGCGCGTATTCCAGCAATTGATCGCCGCCCAGGGCGGTCCGCCGGACTTCGACGGCTCCGGCTTATCAGAGGCGCCCGTACAGATCGCTGTGACCGCGCCGGCCGGCGGCTACGTGCGGCGGGTCGACGCGCTGGCCCTGGGTGTGCTGGCGCGCGACCTCGGGGCCGGCCGCGCCACCAAGAGCGACGCGATCGACCCGGCGGTTGGCCTGGTCGTACACCGTAAGGCCGGTGATCGCGTCGACCGCGACGAGGTCCTGGCCACGCTGCACGCGGGGCGGCGCGACGAGTCGACCATCGCGGCGTGGGCGACGCGCTGCCGCGAGGCCTTCGCCATCGGCGACGACGCGCCGGTCCCACGGCCATTGATCCACGCCATGCTCTGAGCGTCGTCGCCTCATCTCCCTCGCCCCCACCCCCTCTCCCCCAAGGGGCGAGGGGAGATGCCCCTGGCGTGATGGTCGGCCTCCCTCTCTCGTGCGCGGGGAGAGGCAGGGTCTGTGAATTATTGACCAACGCCGTCTCCACGGGGACCGCGGCGGTCCCCGTAGACACGTCGCTGGCCGATAATTCACGAGCCCTGGGGAGAGGGGATGGGGGTGAGGGACCTTGCGGGACCGTGTGCTATAGTAGGGGCGAACGATAGCCGCGCGGTAAGGTAAGGCAACGAAGATGGGAGCACGCACGTGTCCGAGCACGCATATGAGGCGAGTTATCGCCTGCCTGGAGAGCAAGAACCGGCGCTTGTTCCCGATGACCCTGTCCTGTTGGGGCTGGCGCAAGCCGAGCAGCGTATCCCTCCCACCGACCCCACTTTTACCGCCCTGCGCGGGGCCGAGGTAGCATACCGCGAGGTCCACGCGCGCTTGAATCTACAAACGGCTTCGCTGCGGCGCTCGCAGCGCGACCTGACGGACGCGCAGGCGCGCGCCGTCTGGCTTGAGCATGAACTCGCGGAGGCCCAAGGTCAACTGGACCAGGAGCGCCGCCGCGCGGCGCGACAAGAGGAGCGCGCGGCGGCGCTCGCGTCTGCCCTCAAAGAGGTTCAGCAAGCGATCTTCGGTGGGAACCTCCACGAGCTCATCCTCAAAGCCTGCCTCATCGCGACCGGGGCCACGCGCGGGCTGTATCTCACCGCGCGGGACGCGCACGACACCCCGCGGGTTCGCGCCGCCATCGCCATGGACGTGGCGCCTCAGTCCGCGCCCTCACCCTTCATCCAGGCGCTGTGCCGCACCGTCCTCGCGAGCGAGGATACGTTTGTGGCCAACGATCCGGCGGCGCTGGCGGGCCTCGACGCCCGCCCCGCGCCAGGTGAGGACTTCCGTACCCTGCTGGCCGCGCCGGTCGTGCTGCTCGCCGAGCTTGCCGGTGTCGTCGTCGCCGCCGACAAGGTGAGCGGCGCGTTCGATGAGCGCGACGTCGCAGAGCTCTTGAGCGTGGGCGACCAGGCCCAGGTGGCGGTCCAGAACGCCAGGCTCCAGCGCGAGGTGCAGCAGGCCTACCTGTCGACCGTCGCGGTGCTCGCCGACGCGTTGGCGGCGCGCGACCCCGACGGACAGGGGCGCGCGGACCTGGCGGTGCGCGCCGCGCAGCGTGTCGGCGCGCGCCTCGATCTGCCCCCGTACGATCGTAGCGTCGTCTACTACACAGCCCTGCTCCACGACATCGGCAACATCGCCGTCGGCGACGGCGTGCTCAACAAGCCGGGGCCGCTCCGGCCGGCCGAACGCGCGCTCGTGCAGTCGCACGTCCGCATCGGGCACGACCTCGTCCGGCGCGTCCCCGCCCTCGCGGGGGTCGCGGACGCGGTGCTGCGCCACCACGAGTGGTACGATGGGAACGGCTACCCCGATGGTTTCGCGGGGGAAAGCATACCCGTCGCCGCGCGCATCGTCAGCGTGACCGCCGCCTACTATGCTATGACGACGCGCCGCGGGTACCGCGAGGCCTACGGCGATGGACGCGCCCGCGATGAACTGCGGAACTGCGCCGGCACCCAGTTCGACCCCCGCGTCGTCGAGGCCTTCCTCGGCGTCCTCGACGCGCCGCCGGCGCGCGTCGAGGACGCCGAGGAAGGCCTCGACGACGACCTGCTCCCCGGCTTCGACGCGATGCGCGACGCGCTCCAGTCATCCGCCCAGGCTGCCCGCTAGCGCCGCCCATCGCGTCTATCCCGACGCGCGCTGGTATCGGGTGAGCACCGCCAGGTGGTAGCGCCGTTCGTCCATGACGGCTCGGTCGTCCCCTGCCCCCGCGATGCGGGTATCCAGCGCGCCCGTGTCCCGCCCCTCCCGCGCCGCCACCATCGTCAGGCGTTGGCGCAGGGCCGCGCGCCGCGCGGGGCTGAGGTCGGCGGCGACGACCGCGCGGATCACTTCGTGCGCGAAGCGATAGCCGTCCGCATCGGCCCGCAACAAGCGGGCGTGCGCGGCAGTATCGAGCGCCTCCGCCGCCTCCATCGTTCCCGCGAGCCAGGGCAAGAGGAGCGTCGGGTCGAGGGGTTCGCCGGCCACGGCCGCGATCTCGAGCGCCGTCCGCACCGTAGCTGGCGCGGCGTCGATGCGCCGGAGGACGCTTCGCGCGACGGCCCAGGGCACGCGGTCGGCCGCGCCGTCCGCGCCATGCTCCAGACGCAACTCCCGCGCCCATTCGACAAGGAAAAACGGCACACCGTCCGCGCGCCGCGCCACGCGCTCACGCACGGACGGCACGACCGCGCCGGTGTCCCACAAAAGCTCATCGAGGAGCTGGGCGGCGTCCCTCGGCCCCAGGCGGGGAAGCGCCAGACGCGTCACCGCCCCGGCTTGCGCGCCGGCGGCCAGCAGGGCGTCGAGCGGGTCCCCACGGCGCGTTTCGGTGTCGCGGTACGCGGCGACGACGCGCAACGGGACGGCGTCGGCGGTCCACAGCAGCGCCAGCAGCAGGTCGAGGGCCGCGGCGGCGGCCATGTGGAGGTCGTCGAGGACGAGCAGCATACCAGCCGGCCCGGCTACGTTGGATAGGAAGCGGGCGACGGCCTCCGCCGTCAGGCGGCTTTCCTCTAGGGGCGGCGGCGCGACGGAGGGTAGCGGCTCGATCGGTCCGTCGGCCAACTCGGGCAGCGCGCGCACGAGCCAGGCGCACCCGCGCAGATCCTCGCGCAGGTCGATCGGTGAGCGGTGGCGGATGTACCCTTGTAGGGCGTCGCGTAAGGGCTCGTAAGGCGTCCGGCCAGCCCCGAGTGGGCAGCGGCCGTGCAACACGCGCAGCCCCCGCGCGGCGCCCTGTTCCGCCGCCCACTCGAGCAGGCGTGTCTTGCCGATGCCCGGTTCGCCGGCCAGCGCCAGTAGGGGCGGCCCATCACCTGCGGCGTGTCGGGCGAGTAGGGTCCGCGCGTGGAGTTGGCCGACAAGAGGAGTATTGGGGCGAGGAACCAGGGCGGGCGCGTCCAGCGCCGCGGCTAGCGTAGTCGCTGCGCCGCCGCGCCGCGCCGCGGCCTCGAACGAGGCGCGCTCTTGCGGTGAGAGGGGGAGTGCCGCGACGAGGAGGCGCACCGTGTCGCGGCGGGGGACATGTTTGACGCCGCGCTCGAGATCGCTGATCGCGCGCGCGCTCACGCCCGCGCGCGCGGCCAGCGCCTCTTGCGTGAATCCGGCCGCCTGTCGCGCGCGCTTGAGCATATCGCCGAACGCCGGCTGGTCGTCCATCCGCGTCGCCTCCCCTTTTCCACTTATATATTACAGGCCAGGAGAGCATGGATCGAGCCATGCCGGCGCGCGAGCGATCGACAAAGATAACACAAGGTGTGCCTAAGTCTCCGGCTTTTCTCCTGGTGTTTGCGAGCTTGCATGCCGGACACTAATGTCATAATGTATAACATCACGCCCCCGTAGATGTAGATGTGGTATGGCCGACCAGCACACCCCTGACCTTGCCGACGACATCCCATCGGACGGTGATCTCGTCATACGCTGCCTCGCGGGGCGCCAGGACGCCTTCGCCGCGCTCTTTGATCGCTATGCCCGCCAGGTATATGCCCTTGTCTACCGCTCGATCCGTAACCCGACCGAGGCCGAGGACCTCACGCAGGATACCTTCGCGCAGGCTTTTAGGGTCCTGTCCACCCTGCGCCAGCCGCAAGCGTTCGCCGATTGGCTCTACCGCGTCGCCACGCGTCTCTGCCTCGACGCGTTGCGGAGCCGGCGCGCGCATCCCGAGACCCCCCTGGACGACGCCTTTGCCAACGGCCGTGCCGACGAGTCGCGCTGGCGGTCACCGTTGGAGGCTGTCCTGGCGGGTGAGGAGCAGCGCGTTGTCCGGGCGGCGCTCGATTACCTGCCGCCGCGCTACCGCGCCGTACTCCTGCTGCGCGAGCTGCATGGGCTGCCTTATGCCGACATCGCGCGCGTTATGGACACAAGCCCGGACGCCGTCTCGGTCCTGCTCTTTCGCGCCCGGCGGCGCCTACGCGAGCAGTACGAACGCGCTGACCTCTTGTCCCGCCTGGGTAAGGCGTCCTAAGCGCCAGCGCCGAAACGGCGCCGGCTGCGCGACCTCTCCACCACGGTCGCGCCGCGGCTCCCCTCTCCCACGGTTAGAGAGAGTACACTGGACGGTTGGCCCGCGGTTAGGGCCGAGGGGCCAGTCGTCACGGGATGGGGGTGAGGGTTTCTGTCGGCGAGATGGTGGCCGTCGGCGGTGCGATCGTCGGCGAGAGGGTTGGCGTGATCGCCGGCGAGAGGGTTGGCGTGATCGTCGGCGATGCGGTCGGGGCCACCGTCGGCGAGAGGGTTGGCGTGGGGGTGGGGCAATCGGCGCCAGCGCAGGCCATAGCGGTGGCGCCGGGGACCGCGGTCGCCAGCGGCGCGCCGCCGGAGCCCAGCGATTCCACCACGGCTGTGCCCACTATGCCGCGGCTCGGAACCAGGACATTGCCCCCTGGGTCGAGCGCCAGGGCGCCGCGCGCGTCGCGGCCGGTGTCATAGCTCCAGCGCACCCGTCCAAAATATCGTCCAGATGGGAGAGCGACGCTGTACACGTAACCCCGGTCCGTCGCCACGTAGACGTTGCCGCATACGTCTGTTGACGGCGCGCCGGGTATCCCCGCGTGGTACCGCCGCGTATCGAAGAACAGCCAGGGGTGATGGCTGCGCCGGTCGAGGGCGTAGACCCCGACCTCGCTCGACACGTAGGCCAGTGACGACCGCGGCGAACACTTGACGTCCGAGGGGAGCGATAGGGCAAAGCCGCCATCGACCGTATCGAGGACGTGCAGCGTCGGCCAGCGCCACAGCACACGCCCCTTGTCATCGACCACGATGACCCACGAGCGCGACGTCCCCGTCACGGCCACCCAGGCTATCCACCCATGATCCGTCGTCTCGATCGTCGCGTAGGACGGCCGGCCGGGCGCGAGGGACACCTGCCAGCGCACGCCGCCGTGGGCGTCCAGCGCGTCCAGCGTCGCCGCGCCCGCCGGGTCGGCCGCGCGGGCGACGACGAGCGGCGTGCCGTCGGGCGCTACCGAGACCGGCGTGAGGCGCGCGGCGTGGATGACGGTGGGGCGCCACCCCGCGGCGGTCGCCCAACCGGCGGAGGGCTTGGGCTGGGGCCGCAACGCCGCGACCGCGTAGTGCGCGCGCGTTGTACCAGGCACGACGCCGTACAGCGTCCCGCTATCGGGGCTGAGGACGATACCGTCGCTGGGTATCAAGCCGGCCGGTACCTTCCACATATAGTTCGGGGAAGAGGTGTCGACGTGCGAGAGTTCGCCCGCGCCGTCGACCACGAAGAGGCTGTTATCCGGGCTGATCGTCACACTGGGCGCGACGGGCGCCGGTAGGGGCTGCCCCGGCGGCGGCTGGGGGCCCGTACACGCCGTATCGGTAATGGGCCGCACGGCCGCGCACCAGCGGGTGTCGCCGTTGGGGGAGAGCGAGAGCAGGGCCCCGTCGGCGCGCGCGAGGTAGGCGTTGCCGGCGCCGTCGACCACGGGGGGGCGCCCGAGCGGGGCCAGCGCGCGCGTCCAGCGCAGCGTCAGATCGGCGGCGGGATACGAGCGCGAGTGGGCGGTGCGCGCCGCGTCGTGGCCGGCGACGGACCACGCGGGCGGCGATGTCCCCAGCGGCGGCAGGGGAGACCGCTGGCGCGCCAGCGAGAGCGCGCCGATGCCCGCGGCCAGCAGCACGACGATGAGCGCCAGGTTCGATGGTCCCAGCCACGAGCCCTGACGTGACGGCCTTCCAGTGTCCACATCTGTAGCGTACACGCTCACGGACTACCGATGCAGCTGGACGAGCGCGATACCCGGCCCGAGCAGCGCGAGGCCGCGGTCAGCCGTGGTGTCGCGCACCTGGTAGACGAAAGTGTCGTCGAGGGCGCTACGCGCGGGTACCACGCCGCCGATCGGTCCCTGGTGATACAGTTCGCTCACCGATGCGCTCAGGTTGCCCATGAACTGGTAGCGCAGCCCCGCTGAGTCGGTTAGGTCGAACCACTCCGGCCGGTCGTGTTGCGGACGGCTCAACATATTGTAGATGCGCAGCCGCACGACCACGTAGTGATGGACCGCGTCGACGGGCGGCGTGATCCCACCCGGCAAGGCCGGCACGCTCGTGACGCTCAAGACGCGGTAGGCCCAGTCGCCGTCGCGCACGGTCGTGTCCATCGCCACTTTACGCACCAGCGGCGGCGCTGCATGCGGCGCGCGCACAGCCGCCCCGGCCGCGATACCCCCGTAGATGAGCGCCCCCGCCAGCGCCGCGAGGCCCACCGGCAGCAGGCCCGAGATGGATGGTCGAGCTTGCGCGCGGGGCCGCGTCGCCGCGCGCGCCGCCAGCCGCGTCGCCACCACGAGCGCTCCTGCCCCTTGTCTTACCGTAAACTCTGTTATAGGGGTAGGGATAATTGTTTCGCCTTGCGGGATGCGCAACTCCGTGAGGATCGCCGCGGGCGCGAACGCATGACCGTTGCCATTGCTGTTTTGGCCGGGGCCGGCACGGTCGCCGCTTGCCGCCGGTGGGCCGCGCGGGGTACGATCCGCGCGGCCCACGATAGTTAGCAAGAGGGCGCCGGCGGCAAGAAAGATGGCGAGGAGCGCCAGGGCCAGCCGGACGACCGTGGGCAGGCTCCACCAGGGGTAGACGTGCGCCCACCAGGGCGTGAAGGTGTTCCAATTCGCCTCGTAGCGCAGGCTGTCCAGGTCGGTGAGGGAGATCGCGGCCTGCCCGTAGACTTGGTAGACGCTCGACTCGCGCGGGTCGGAGAGCCGTTGGCTGGCCGGGTGCTCCAGCAGAGGGGCGTGGTCGACGTATTTCTGTGTGATGTCGGCGATACCCTGCAGCGATATCAGGATGGGCGACTGCTCGGGTTTCCACCAGTAGTGCAGGTTCGAGCCCCAGCCGTGGTCCTCGACCTGATCGTAGTGGTAGCCGTAGATGTAGTGCCAGTGCCGCCAGTAGCTGACCGTCACGGCCGAGAACTGTACCAGGAACGAGAGGGCCACCACGCCGACCAGCGCACCGCGCAGCGGGAGCCGATAGCTGCGCCAGCGCGCGAACACCTCACCCAGCGGTAGGATCAGGTACGGCAGCGTCGCGTAAAGGTAGCGCGGCCCCCACGCGGGGTCGCCGTGCCAGTAGTTCACGTTGGCGTAGAACAACAGATAGACGCCACAGATCAGGGCGAACAGGACGGCCGGGCGGGGACAACGGCGCCAGAAGGGGCGCGCGGCCAGGACCAGCAGCAGCACGGCCGGAGTGTACCACAGCAGCCCCTTGCCCGGACTCACGAGCAGGTCGGGCAGCCCGATCCACGGCGGAAAGCCGAGCGTGTGGTCGGGCTTGGGGCCGGTTTGCAGCGGCCGTCCCCAACGGATCACGTCATAGACGATATTGATGAGCACGGAGGGCAGGACGCCCACGCCGTAGAGGGCCAGGTCGCGCAGTAATAGTCGATAGTCGATAGTCGATGGTCGATGGTCGATGGTCAATGGTCGGAAGAAGGATCGCAGTAATAGTCGAAAGTCGAAAGTCGAAAGTCGAAAGTAGCGACGCGAGGCAGACGTGCGCCCCCGCGATAATACCTCACTATCGACCACCGTTCCACTTTCGACTTTCGACTTTCGACTTTCGACTTTAGTGTGGAGCGCCACGAGGTAGAGCGCGAAGATGGGGATGGCGATCAGGCCCGCCACGCGCGTGACGAAGACGAGCCCCGCCGCCAGCCCCATCGCCACCAGCCACAGCCGCCCCGTATCGACTTTCGACTTTCGACTTTCGATTTTCGACTCGAAACGGCCCACTCCCGCCTCTCGCCTCTCGCCTCCCGCCCGTCGCGTGTAGCGCAGCGCGGCGTAGGCCGCCGCCAGCAGAAATAGACTTTCCAGGGTGTGCTCTTCACTGGAGAGCACATCGGGCCACAGCGAGCTGCCGAAGGCGAACAAGAGGGTCAACGCCAGCGCGGCGCGGCGCGCGTAGCGCAGCAGCCGCGCCGTGGCGTAGAACAGCGCGGCCAGGAGCGCGCCCACGATCAGGTTGAGCGACTTACACGTCAAGAAGACGATTGTATTGGCGGTGCGCTGGTCGCAGTTGGTGTGCGCGACCCCGGCGAGCGTGCGCCCCAGCAGGTAGAGTGGGATCATCGCCGTGGTCTGCCCCAGCGTGTACTGCGCGTAGACATGGCCGCCGACGCCGGGTCCGGAGCGCTCACTGGTGTCGTAGGGGTTGATAAAAAAGGCGTTGCGCTCCACGATCGAGCATGTCACCTGATAGCGAATGTACCAGTCGGCGTTGTGGGTCGGCTTATCGACATTGAACGAGAGCAGGTAGCCCGCGAGGACGGTGAGGAAAATGAGGGTCCCGACGACCGCGGGGCGCCACGCGCGCGCGATGACGCCCCGCGGCGTATGCTCCGCCCGTGGCGCTTCCTCCATGCACTCTCCTCCCCTCATCTATGCGTACCCCATGAATAAGCGTAGCATGCTCGTACAATCAGTCGATAGTCGATAGTCGATAGTCGATAGTCGATAGTCGATAGTCGATAGTCGATAGTCGATAGTCGGAAGTTGCCGTCGCCTGTCGCCCGTCGCCTGTCGCCTGTCGCCCGTCGCCTGTCGCCTGTCACCCGTCGCCCGTCGCCTGTCGCCCGTCGCCTGTCGCCCGGCCGCGTTTCGGCGCCTGCGGTACACTAGCCAATGTGAGACAGCGGAGTGATAAGTCCGGCCAGGGGGCGCTTTTGAATCGTAGAGTCTCGATGGGGCCACGGCAGGCCCGCCACGCCTCTTTGCTGGAGCGGCTCGTGCCCCTCCACGAGGAGGCGGCGCTGCGCCTGGCCTGCTATTTGGCCGGCGCGGCCCTCTTTAGCGTCCTCACTATTCTGCGCTACCTGGGCGCCGCGCCCAGCGGCCGCGTGTACGACGCGACCGTGTGCGCGTTCCTCTGCTGCGCGCTGGCGCTCCTGTTCCTGGCCTGTCGCTCGACCGTTCCGCGACGGTTGCGCGCCCTGCTGCCCTATAGCCGCGCCCTGGCGGCCGTGGGGCTCATCGGAGCCGTGGGCGCGTCGTGCTACAGTGTCGTCAACATCGCTAGCTATCCCGCCATACTGACACACACCGAGCACTACTGGAACGACGCCATCGCCATGACCGATTGCTCCACGGACCTGTTCGTGCACGGCCATAACCCCTACGTCGATTTCTCGCTGGGCGACTGCTTCACGCGCCTGCACATGGATGGGCGCTTCACCACGCCGCTCCAGGCGGGCCAGTTCTCCGACTATTATCCCCCGCACGATGTCGAACGCCTGCTCTTCGCCCTGCTGCAGCAGGGCCATTTGCAGCACCCCCCGGAGTTCGAGAGCTACGTCAGCTACCCGGCGGGCTCTTTCCTCTTGCCGGCCCTTTTCTACAGCCTGGGCTGGCGCGAAATGAGCACGTTCTACATCGCCTGGCTCGTCGCGGCGTATGCCCTGCTGGCCTGGCGGGCCCCACCACGGTTGCGCCCCTGGCTGATACCTATCGCCCTCGCCAACGTCGTCGTGTGGGACTACGCGATCCGCGGCTACTCCGAAGGCCTGGTCATCTTTCTGATCCTGGCCGCGTGGGCGTCGCGGCGGCGGCCCTGGCTGTCGGCTGTGCTGATGGGTCTGGCCGCGACGACGCGCGAAGACTCCTGGTTCTTCGCGCTGTTCTACTTGGTCCTAGTCCTGCGGACAAGCGGGTGGCGCGACGCGGCGCGGCGTCTCGGCGTCATAGCGGCCATCGTCGTGGCGACGAATGCGCCCTTCTTCGTACAATCGCCGTCAGACTGGCTCAATGGCATATTGGGACCCGTGCGCGACCCCATGTACCACGGCGGGCAGGGTCTGATCGAACTCGTGCAGGGCGGCTGGCTGCCCCTGTGGCCGCGCGGCGTCTACACCGCGCTGGAACTCGGCGCGCTGGTCGTCTGCCTTGCCGTCTACGCGCGCATCTGCCGCCGCCATCCAGGTACGGGATTGGCGCTGGCGCTCGTGCCGCTCGTATTCGCCTGGCGCAGCCTGTTCGTGTACTTCTACCTGCCGCTCCCCATCCTGTGCCTCTGGCCGCTCCTCGACGATCTGAAAGCGCACTCCGCGCGGTATCTTATACAGACCGCTGAGAGCCGCGCGACGAGGTACACGCGAGATGCCCTTGAGGCGCCAGCTGGGGCCTATGCCGTGGTAGATACGACGGCGGGGGGAATAACGGCGCGGGGCGTTGTCGATTGAGCGGCTCGATAGCCAACATAGGCAACAATACACAGACCCTAGAGGAGCGCGTGCTATCGGCGCCGCGCTGGGCCTCTGCCGCCGCGTTAGCCGGCTGCGTCGCGCTGGCAATCCTGTGTCGCGTGCCGTTCCTCGCCGTGCCCCTCACTAACGACGAGGGCGGGTACGCCGACGTGGCGCGACAGTGGGCGGCGGGCGCGCGGCTCTACGGTGACGCCTGGGTCGACCGCCCCCAGGGGCTGGTCCTCCTGTTCCGGTTGTTCGTCACCGTCGCGCCCGGCACGGTCGGCCTGCGTTTGTGTGGCGCTATATACGTGGGGCTCAGCGTGCTGCTGCTGGCCTACATGGGGTCGCGCCTGTACGGCAGGGCGGCGGGACTATGCGCCGCCGCGCTCTACGCGGTCGCGTCGTCCGGCCCGCAAGTCGAGGGTTTCATCGTCAACGGCGAGTTGCTGGCGACGCTGCCGGCGGTCGCGGCCGTCGCCCTCCTCCTGCGTTCCCGCGACGCCGCGCGGCCGGCCCTCTCGCTCTTTCTAGCCGGCCTCGCCGGGGGCGGCGCACTGCTGGTCAAGCAGTCGGCCATCGACGGCCCCATCGTCGTTCTGCTGTTCGCCCTCATCGGCGCGGGGTTGAACGCCCGCGCGCGCCTGCGACACGTCGCGCTCACGCTGGCGGGAGTGATGGTCGCGCCGGCCCTCTCGGCGGCGTATGGCGCCGCGACAGGCTGGTCCGCGTACATCAACGCCGTTGTCTTGGACAACCTGCGCTACCGCTCGTTCGACGCCTCGGCCAACACCCTCAACGCCGCCGTCGCCGGGTTTGGATGGTTCTGGAGCGAGGACGCCGTGTTGATCATCCTGGCGCTCGTCGCGGTCGCGCTGCCCCTTCGAGGCGGGAGGCGGGAGGCGGGAGGCGGGAGTGGTTACGATGGGTCAACGCAATGGGTACATGCAAACGATATCCAGGCAGCAGGACCCGCCCGGCGCCTCTCGCCCCTCACTCCCGCCCCTCGCCCCTCGCCCCTCGCCCCTCGCCTATGGTATTGGCTGCCGCTGCCGTGGCTCGCCGTCGCCGTGGGCGCTGTGACCCTTGGTGGTCTCTACAGCCGCCACTACTTCGTGCAACTGCTGCCTCCGCTGTGCCTGCTGGCCGCGGCGGGACTCGTGTGCGGCGTCCGCGCCGTGCGCCGCCAGCCGTGGACGGCGCTGCTGGTCGTCGTCCCGCTGGCCGCATTGGCAATGACAACGCGGACGGACGCCCCGTACTACGTTGGCAGTTCGCCGGTCGCCATCTCACAACGGCTATACGGCTGGCCGGTCTACACCTATCAGGCCGCGCTGGTAGATTTCCTGCGCCGGCGCGTGCCGGAGGGACAGCCATTTTTCGTCGCGTACGCGGCGGCGCCATTGCATTACCTGACCGGCCGCCCCAGCGTCACGCGCTACCTGTGGCGGCGTCCGCTCGGCACGATACCTGGCGCCTACGCCGCGGCGCTGCGGGCGGTGGAGCGCGGCGAGCCCATCTGCGTCATTCCGGTCCAGCCCGTCGCGCAACCGCCCGGCGACGCGCGCATGGAGGCCGCGCTGTCACGCCGCTACGTCGTGGCCTGGCGCCGCCCCGGCCTGACCGTGCTGTGCCGTAAACCCTAGGGTCGCTAGGCTACTACGCCCATTCCTCCTCGTTCCATCTTGTGAGAGAGGGCGCGTCGTCATCCAAGATGAAATCATCGCCATTCGTGGCGATATCCGCGAACGCCGCCCATCCGGCGCGGGGATGGACGGCGGCGCGCATGACCACCGCTCCGTCGCGTACTTCGATATCCACGTCGCGCTCCAACCCCGCCTGCTCCAGGATTGCTTTAGGCAAGCGCACACCACGCGAATTGCCAATCCTGATTAACTTGGTTCGTATCGCCTGAGCCATTGTAGCGCCTCCTTGCTACACTAAACGTAATTACATTGTAGACTTTATATCATGATGGCCGCAATCGCCATCGTCGCGGACATCGCCCGAGCGGATGATCCAAGCACAGGACAAGTCGACAATCTAGTTGATACCGTCAGGCTCCCGCGAACACGAGTGGCTCTGGCAGCGCCTCGTCATGTTTGCGCGCCGAAGCGACGAGCGCCTCTAGCGCCTCGTGCCCGTTTTTCATAGCCTCCTCATAGGTATCGCCATGCGTAACCGGGTTAAACACTCGCTTGTTCCACTCGGGCAGTGTCACAAGGTACGCTTGGTCATCGTTCGACCACTGGACGACCATCGAATAGTGCAATTTCTCACTCATAATTGCTGTCACTCCTGTGCTTCCAATACCTTGAGCGCCGCACGCACCTGGCTTTCCTGGTAGGATTTCGCGTCGGCGCCATCTTTTCCTGCCAGGTTAGCGCTAATACCAGGCAGAAGGGGATGCTTTTAGACTTGGTGGCTGCCCGTTTGATGGTCAATACCAAACCCTGCTTGATGCAAGTCGGCTCTTAATTCACGTAACTTACGGGGCATATATATTCCTCAACAATATGATAAACCAATCGCGGCAGCGACGGGTGACTCTGCTAAGCAGCACACGCAGCTTTTTTGTGGGCCGCTCTTGGGGCAACGGCGAAGGGGGGAAGTATGACGCATCTTAACGAGCGATACGCACGCGTCGGCCGCGAGTACGACGCGCTGGACTACGAGAACGTGCGCCTGGACACGGGCGCGGTCATCGAGTACGCGATCACAGCCCGCTATCTGCAACGCTACGTGCCGGACGGGGCGACGGTCGTCGATGTTGGCGTCGGGGTCGGCCACTACAGCGATTTGCTCGCGCGGCGCGGCTGCCGGGTGCATCTGGCGGATGTCTCGCAGCGCCTCCTCGACGCCGCGGGCGCCAGGCTTGCCGGCGTGGGCCTGGCTGATCGCATCCTGAGCGCCGAACGGGCATCGGCGACCGATCTGTCGCATCTGCCCGACGCTTGCTGCGACGCTGTGCTGCTGCTCGGGCCGCTTTACCACCTGTTGACGGTCGGTGAGCGACGATCCACCGTCGCCGAGGCGGTGCGCCTACTCCGTCCCGGTGGCCTCGTGTTCGCCGCCGGCGTCAATACGCTGACCTACCTGCGCGACGTCATCCGCAGCGACCCCGACGATTTTTGCCGGCGGCCGGCCTACTTCCTCGATCGCCTGCCACGCGACGGCAATCTCGAATCGCCCGATGGGCAGCCCGCGACGATGCACACGGCGACGGTCGCCGCGTTCCGGGCCGAGCTCAGTCCGCCGTTCACGGAGCTTGTGCTAGCAGGGGTCGAGTCGTTCGCCAGCAAGCATGAACCAGAATACCACCGCGCTTCGCCCGCGGCCAAAGAGGTCTTGCTCGACCTCATCGAGCGCACAGGAACGACGCCGGAGGGCCTCGGCGCCACGAGCCACTACCTGTTCATCGGGCGGCGCATGGAGGAAGAGCGATGAACGCGCCGCTGGAGATCAATGGATCGCGTTGAGGCGGTACACTTGGAGGTATGCTGACGACGGAACCTATGGCCGAACTCCACGACGCGCTCGCGGCGCCGCGCCCACGACGCGGTTTTAGCGTTGGGGCGTTGATCGATATGGAGGCCGCTCGCGCCGCGCTGTGGCCGTTCCTGGCGACGCGCCTGGTGTTTATCTTGATCGGTATGGCGGCCCCGCTGCTCTACGTCGCGCACGCCACGCGCCAGCAGCCCGCGCATAGCGGCTGGGTGCAGTGGGACGCGCAGTGGTTCATCGCCACGGCCGAGCACGGCTACCCCTATAAACTCTTTTCCGACAGGGCCTATTCGACGACGGCTTTCTTTCCGCTCTACCCCCTGCTGATCCGGCTGGTGAGCCTGACCGGCCTGTCCATAGACGCCGCCGCCCTGCTCATCCCCAACGTGGCCTTCCTGGGCGCGCTCTACTACCTCTACCGGCTGGTGCGGCTTGACTACCCGGCGGCTGTGGCCACGCGCGCTTTGTGGCTGCTGGCCCTGTTCCCGACCGCGATCGTCTTTTTCATCCCCTACACGGAGTCGCTCTACGTGCTACTTGCCGTGCTGACGTTGTGGCATCTGCGCCGCCGGCAGTGGCTCGCCGCGGGTATAGCCGGCGCCCTCGGCGCGTTGACCCGCCAGTCGGGCATCGTGCTGGCGCTGCCGTACCTGGTGGAGTGGTACGCCTACCGAGGCGAGAGGCGGGAGGCGAGAGGCGACAGTGGGTGGGCGATGGGTGACGCTGAGACACGTCTGGATGGACAAGCACATGCCTTCCGTGCCTACTCCCGCCTCTCGCCTCTCGCCTCTCGCCTCGCCCCGGTCGCCCTGATGCCCCTGGCCGTCGCCGCGCACCTCGCGCTGTTGTGGCTCTTGACGGGCAGCCCCACGGCCTTCCTGACCGTGCAGCGGGCGTGGCATCGGCGCCTCGATTGGCCCTGGGCCGGTATTATCGCCACCGTGCAGCGCTGGAATTTGCCCGACAACACGGGACACCAGGTACACATCGTGGTGGAGTTGGCGACGCTGGCGCTCTTTCTGCCGCTCCTCGTGGTGGGATTGCGGCGCGCGCCGATCCGTCCCTCGTATACGGTCTACGCCGCCGCCGTGTGGCTGGCGGCGCTGATCAGCCCGGCCATCGCCGACAACTATTGGCTGCCCATCATGTCCTCGTCGCGCTTCGCCCTGAGCGTCTTCCCCACCTTCATCCTGCTGGCGCTGCTGCTGCGCCGCCCTTCGGCCTACCAGGCCTGGCTCACCGTCTCGGCCATGGCCCTGAGCTTCTGGGCCGCCTACTACGTGCTGGGCGGCTGGGTCGCGTGACGGAGTCGATAGTCGATAGTCGAAAGTCGAAAGTCGAAAGTCGAAAGTCGATAGTCGAAAGTCGAAAGTCGAAAGTCGAAAGTCGAAAGTCGAAAGTCGAAAGTCGATAGTAAAGCGTGGCGCCTCGCATCGGCGTGTCAAGCGTTTGCCCCGCCGATGCGGCAGTCGGATGGCTCGTCCCACCATCGACCATCGACTATCGACCATCGACTATCGACCATCAACTCGGCAGTGGCCCCACGCCCTCGAACACGTTGGGCGTGCCCCAGTCCCAATGGTTATAGAAGAGGCTGGAATCGCCCCAGCGCCAGCGTTGATAGGCGACGTGATCGCGCCGCAGCCGCGCGATAAAGGCGTCTGCGTAGCGGTCGGGCAGGATGTAGGCCCAGCGCCGCGCGTGGGCCGCGCGCGCTAGGTAGGGCGCGTAGCGCGCGCCACGCGGGTTGTGGTCTATTGTTAGGCCGAGCGTCACCACTGGGATGAGGCGCTCACCGCTCTCGAAGGCCAGCTGCCAGACGACCCAATAGTCGCCGTAGACGGCCTCATCACCGTGCGCCACCAGCATCCGCGCCAGCGGCGTCACGTTCACGAACGTGCTGCTAGGCAACTCTCCGTAATGCGCCGCGCCGTAGATGTTGATGGCCAGGGCGACGGCCAAGATAGTCGATAGTCGATAGTCGATAGTCGATAGTCCGTGGTTGAAGAAACGTGCAAGTGGGAAGGGCTTCCCGTGCATGCGCCACCGTCCTACTATCGACCATCGACTATCGACTATCGACTTCGGCAGGGCGCACGCGATCACGTACGGGACGCAGGTGTAGAGGGGCAGCAGGTAGCGCGGGTCGCGCGTGGTCCAGGAGAGCGTCTTGTAGCGGCTGCCCAGATAGAGCGCGAAGACGGTCAC
>JAABUZ0100001321.1_pt1 | contig 48185 bp, 42 predicted proteins | sample 5562091 | NCBI WGS metagenome assembly JAABUZ01 (sample SAMN12813069, study PRJNA571459) | rock metagenome | isolation source: Antarctica rocks | place: Antarctica: Victoria Land, Linnaeus Terrace sud | collected 2015-12-21 | reverse complement strand
TCCACCCATGTTACTCCTGGATCGCGTCGAATGCGGCGTCGGCGGCGGCCAGTGTTTCTTCGATGACGTCTGCCGTGTGTGCAGTGGATACAAAGCCCGCCTCGAACTGGGACGGAGCCAGGTAGACACCTTGATCAAGCATCGCGCGATGAAACCGGGCAAAGAGTTCTGTATCGGAGCGACGTGCCTCTGAAAAGTTGCGTACGGGCCCGTCGGTCAGGAACCCGCTAAACATACTTCCGACACGTGCTCCATACCACGGTACGCCATACTTCGCGGCCAGAGTCGCCAGACCATCGGTCAGCGACGTGGTTTGTCGTTCAAGCCCCTCGTACACCCCCTCCCTAGACAGTGCGGCCAGCGTTGCCATGCCTGCGGCCATGGCGAGAGGATTTCCAGAGAGCGTGCCAGCCTGATATACGGGGCCAGCAGGAGCCACCATCTGCATCAGGTCGCGTCGACCACCGTAGGCGCCGACAGGAAGTCCACCGCCAAGCACCTTTCCCAGGCAGACCAGGTCAGGCCGCAAACCGTAGCGCTCCTGCGCACCCCCACGTGCAATGCGAAAACCTGTCATCACCTCATCGAAGACCAACAGTATGCCGTGTTCGGTCGCAAGCGTCCGAAGTCCGTCGAGAAAGCCGGGCTGAGGGACAAGCACACCGGCGTTTCCGCCGACAGGCTCGACGATGATCGCGGCAATCTCTCCGGGACGCGACTCCAGGATCTCCCGGACCGCCGTGAGGTCGTTGAATGGAGCGACGAGCGTGTGCGCTGTCGCGGAGGCTGGCACACCGGGTGAGTCAGGAAGACCGAGGGTTGCGACGCCACTCCCTGCGGAGACCAGGAGCATATCGGCGTGGCCATGGTAGCAGCCGTCAAATTTGAGAATGCCGCTGCGGCCCGTGGCTGCACGGGCAAGACGCAACGCGCTCATGGTAGCTTCCGTACCCGAATTTACGAAGCGGATCATTTCCACGGCTGGCATGGCCATGTGGACGCGGGTGGCGAGTTCGGTTTCCCGCGCCGTTGGCGCGCCGAAGCTCGTCCCGAGTGCAGCAGCCTGTTGTACGGCTGCGACGACCTCCGGGTGAGCGTGACCCAGAATTAGCGGCCCCCAGGAACAGACGTAGTCAATGTACCTGTTGCCGTCGACGTCGTAGAGCCAGGCGCCTTTGCCTCGCTCAATAAAAACGGGATCACCACCAACCGACTTGAATGCTCTCACGGGGCTATCGACGCCCCCGGGGAGCAACGTCTGGGCGGCGGCAAACAGTGCTGCCGATTGTTTACGTCGCATGCTCTTGCTCCTGGTCAGTGAAATACGTGCGCAGTGCCGAGAGTAGGCCGGGTACCGAATGCTCAGTGGCCACGATCTGCACGGGTAGGCCATGGGTACGTGCTGTCGCGGCCGTGACCGGCCCAATACAGGCAATGACTTTCTGCCCCAACAGTTCCACCGGTGACAATACTCCGTTGTCGTGAAGTGCATCAAGCAGCCTGAGTACGGTGGAACTACTGGTGAATGTCACGACGTCCACCTCACCGCGCCGTACAGCATCGAGGCTGCCCGAGGCGGTAGCTCCCCCTACCGTAGCATAGACTGCAACCGGGTACACTCGCCCCCCTCGGCGGGCGACCGCGTCACGAAGGTCAGGTCGTGCAGCGGCGGCCTGGAGCAGCACAATGCGTTTCCCGGAGACATCAGGGAGTTCATCTCCGAGCACAGCTCCCGTGGCTACCGACGGCACAAAAGACACAGGGTACCCGGTCGCCTCGATAAGGCGCGCAGTCGTGGGACCAACCGCGGCGATTCGTATCCTTTCGAACAGCGACGCATGCCCCCGCTCTCGAGCATGATCGATCATCGTTTGAACACCATTCGATGACGTAAACACGGCCCAATCCGCCGAGTCCAGCAGGGCAAGAGCGCCATCCAGCACGTCACGCGGCGACCTCCGTACGCTGATAACGGGTAGCTCGATGGGGATCGCCTGTTCGTCCGCGAGCGCGCGAACGAGGGAACTCGCCTGTTCACGGCTCCGCGTGACCAGAATGCGTTTTCCAAACAGAGGACCGGTATCGAACCAGCGGACGTGCTTGCGAAGGGTAACGACATCCCCGACTACAATCACCAGAGGTGGCAGAGGATGGTGTCCGGAGAACAAGGACCCGATAGTGGCCAGTGTTCCTTCCCACGTCTTCTGCTCCGAATAGGTCCCCCAGCGCACGACCGCGACGGGCGTCTCTGGCGAGCGGCCGTGCCTGACCAGTGCATCGGCGAGCGTACCGATATTCTGCGCTCCCATCATCAAGACGATGGTGCCGGTTGCCGTTGCCAGCTTGCTCCAGTCGACGTCAGAGCTTGCTTTACTCAGATCCTCGTGGCCGGTCACAACCGTAAAGCTACTCGACACTCCCCGGTGAGTGACGGGAATCCCCGCGTATGCCGGAACCGCAATGGCGGCGCTTACCCCGGGAACAACAACATACGGGATGCCGGCGTTCCGCAGGACCATTGCCTCTTCGGCTCCCCGACCAAAGATAAAGGGATCGCCCCCTTTCAGGCGTACAACCTGCCGACCACGCCTCGCATGCTCCACAAGCAATGCGTTGATCTCGTCTTGACGCATACCAGGACGATGCCCACGCTTACCCGCGAAGATCCGCTCGGCGGCCGCAGGAGCATACTCCAGGAGCGCGGAGTTTGCGAGTGCATCGTACACAACAACGTCCGCCACTGTGAGGCAGGCGTGTCCTCGCATGGTCAATAGTCCTGGATCTCCGGGCCCGGCTCCAACAAGATAGACCGTGCCAACAGGAACAGTAGGCACTACATCCATGGACTGGCTACTCGGCCGCAGTTACTGGACGCGCCCGAAGGGCGAATGGGCATCCCGGGCCTACCTCGTGCGTACATTGATGTACACCGTGGTACCCCGGGGTACCAGGGAACCAGCAGAGGGAGTCTCACTCTCGACGCGACCGATGGGCACCGCCGGACTACTCCCCGAGTTGTTCGCCTGCGCCGTCGTCAACCCCGCGGCTTTTATGGCATTCTGTGCGTCCTGCTCCGTCATTCCCACGACGTTTGGAACGGATACCTTGTCCCCTGCGCTGACCACGAGCAGTACCTGCGTACCCCGAGGCACCTGCGTTCCCGCGGGAGGCTGCTGGCCAATAACCCGCCCTTCAGGCTCCTGCGATGGCGTCGTGCTAGCCTTCGACGGCAGGCCGATGGCAATGAGAGCCTTTTGGGCAGCATCCAGCGTCTGGCCGATCACATTTGGCACGCGCGGCAACGGTATCGGACGCGCCGTTATGACGCGTATAGTGGACCCAGCCGGGACCAATGCCCCTTCCGACGGCGTTTGCGCGATGATCTGGCCCGGAGGAACTTGATCGGTCTCCTGTTCCGCTTCCTTTTGCAAACTTATACCCAGTTGCGACAGCGCAACAGCGGCGCGATCAAACTGCTGACCAACCACGTTCGGTACAGCCGCGAGCGGAATTGCGGTTCTCGTTGGCGGCGCAGACGTGGGTGTAGCGATGGGCGGTGGTGTCGCCGTAGCCACGGGTGTATCGGTAGGTGCAGGGGCCACCGTCGCTGTCCGTGTGGGCGTAGCCGTCGGCGCGGATGTCGGCGCGGATGTCGGTGCGGACGTGGGCGTTCCCGCGGTTGGTGTTCCCGCTGTGGGCGTTCCCGAGGTTGGTGTCTCGGTGGCTGTTCCTGTCGCTGTTCCCGTTGGCGTCGCGGTTGCGGTAGGCGTGCCCGTCGCGGTTGGCTGTATCGTTTCCGTGGCAATCCCCGCGATTACAGCAATTTCTGTTGGGGTCGCGAGATTGTTCGCGGTGACGGTGGGTGGGATTGGCGTTGACGTGGCAAACCCTACCGCCGCGGATCCATTCCGAAGTGGCCGCCCTGAAAAATACATTGCGCCACCAATGAGGAGGCTGCCTGCCAGCACGAGTCCGAGCAACGAGAGCAACACCGGCAGGCAGGATGTGGCAACGGCGGGGGCAGCGGCTGCACGTCGAAGCTGCTGGCGCTGGGCCGATGGCCGAATAACAACCGAAGATGCAGTACGAGGCAGAACCATCGTGCGCCGGGTCGGAGCCGTGTGCACACCGGCCGAACCCGTCACTCTGGGGACGACCGCTGTAACGTGCTGGGCCGACGCCTGGAAGTTGCGAAGCGAATGAGACCAGTCGTGCAGGGAGAGCGGCGAATCATCAGCCATAGGCGTGAGGGCACGGGCAACGAGGCGACGAAGGCCAGCCGGCGCGGATGGAGGAATGTCTGACGCGGGGTCATTGCTCACGCGGTCGGGTCCAACGAGTAAGGCCACCAGATTCAGTGCAAGGGCACGGACGATCTGCGCGTCACGCGTGCCATCGGTCGGCAAGAGATACTGTCCTACGGCTGTATAGAGCAGACCACCAACCTTGACGCGGCTCGCCTCTCGCACATGAATCGCGGCCGTGTCGGGCAGAACGTCGAGGATGTCCAAACTATCCGCTGCTTCCAGTGCCGAGGCGATGGCCACGGAGAGATCAATGGCCTGTGACTGCGGCACGGGTGCCCGTTGACTGAGCAACTCGGCAAGGGTCGCACCCTGCACAGGTTCCAGCACGGCATACAGCACATGTCCATCCTCGCCAATGTCATGGACACCCACAAGATCGTGGTGAGGATGGGAAGCAAGTACGCGAGCATGATGCTCAAAGCGCGCGATAACGAGCGGATCATCCACCTGGGAACGGTCGAGCAGTTCGAGCGTGACCGGACGGTCGAGGCGCTGGTCAATCGCGCGATAAACCGTCAGTGCGTTCACCTGCCCAACAATATCACCCAGCAGATACCGCCGAGCCAGAAGCATGCCCGATATCATCGCGTCCTTCTCCGGCCCCTGCTCCCCCGGCACGGCATATCCAAATCAGTGATCATCTCAGAGGTCCGGATGAGCCTTCGGGCAAAGCCTGTCCCTGGTCGAACACGAACGCAGGGAGCAAGTCGTCAGTCGCCCGAAGCGCGATCCGATCGAGTTCTCGCTGTTCCTGCGGGGAAGACATCGCGTGGATCTTGTCGAGCAGGCGTTCGAGATACGCAGGCTCTCCGCTCTGCTCCTCATACAGCGCGTATAACAACCCGTACAGACGGCGCAGCTCCGCTTGCGTAAATTGTGTCCGTGACGAAGCCGTTACGCGTCCTCCCGACGTACCCTTGCTGGACTTGTCCAGCCCGGGGTCGGCAACGGGGAGATGGCCAATTTCGCGTAAGCGCTTTAAGAGCAGCGTTTCCTGCTGGTCGGGGATCTCGGCTACGGTATCGCTGAGGCTTCCCCCAATCAGTCCCTTCAGTTTTTTGGTCGCCTGCAACTCTTTCAAGAGTGCTGGCGTGTCCGACACAAGAATGGTGCGCCGGAGTACCCGAATGCGCCCATACGCGGCCGACCAGTCCTGAATGGATCGCAGAACATTGGCTGGCAATGGCTGTCCGGACGCGCGTTCAAGATCTTCACGGATACGCTCGGCACTTTCGCCGCGCGTCATCGCCCTTCCAATGGAGTCCTTCGTAATACGGTAGGTGGAGGCTACATCACGCACCACCAGGTCGCAGGCCCGCTCGACGGCAAGGATGGTCGCACTCGAGGCCTCGGGGGTTAGCAGAACGTCATGACTTGGCTGAATCATGACGCCGACGGATGCGGCAACTGGCGGGGATGCATCGCTCTTTTCGATCAGCCAGGCGCCGAGCGGGGTCAAGCTGCACGTCTGACTGATGCTGTTCGATGACCGCCGACGACTCACTGACACGACACCGAAGAATGGAAGGAGGTCGGAAAGCAAGGTCCGTGCAATCGCCATATTGAAACGTTGAATTGCGACCGGTCCCGAATGGTGCTCGAACGATATGTAGCGCGGAGACATCTGAGCAATGCCCGTGGCGGGGGTTCCGACCGTCAGCGTCGTCAGGGTGTCGTCATCAATTTGAATCCACTCGCCAACTTTCAACCGTCGCAGCGCATCCAGCAACGTCAACCGCACGGCGTCGGATTGCGTGATGCTCCAGCGCCCGTCCCAGAACGTTGCCACGTCTGACATGTCAATCACGTCAGCCGAGCCCGATGTCCGCTTCCACGCCATGAAGAGCACCCGTGCCTGTTCGACACGGTCCATGTCCACGTACCGTCGCCCCTGCTCGGTTAAATCGTACGCGTCGTCCGACGTAGATACGATGAGACCCGATGCAACGAGCAGTTGATACAGAAAATCTATTCCGGGAAGGGGAGATCTGTCGGGCTCCTTCCGTGCCTGGCCGTATACATGCTGTGCCAGTTTGGCGACATGCGTTCGATGGATTTCATCAGCCTGGGTCATTTTGAGACCACGCTGGAGTATGTACCCAAGGGCATACGAGACGTACGTCACCATTCCCATGCTATAGTCCACCACCTCGGGTGGCCGCTTTACCGTCTTGAGCGGTGGCAGTGCCTCGGGATCATTACTCAGGCAGATGCGTAACACGTCGGCCAGATCGGACGGCATGACGATGACATCCTGGCCCCGTTTTTTCCTGTCGGCCCGAGGCAAGACGAGCCCGACATTGTGCAGTGCCTGAGCAACGGTGATGTAACCCGGCAGGTTGTATGACAACGTTCTGCTCGACCCAAAATGCCCATACAGCGCCTCAAACTCCGCGCGGGCGACCTCACCGCGCTCAACAAGCAGTTCGAGCGCCTGTCGCGCCTCAGCAGGGGCCGCCGTCACGAAGGGGAACAACCGGTGTTTGTCAAGCATAGCTGCCGCAATCTGCTCAATGAGTAACTTTCGTGGCGGCGTGCCGCGAAAACTGATCTCCCAGTGCTGACCGACATCCTCAAGATACTGCGCCACCTGTTGTTCCAGTATTTCCCGGAGCGTTACCGGTTGAGTCGCCATTGGTCACTACCCCGCATGTCTGTGTCGATCTGTATGATCAACGACTGGCACAAGCCATGCCGATACTGGCGTGTCACGCCCGAACCGGCAGGCAAACAACGTGATCCTGGACCGGAGTGAAGATGCGAGGTCCCTCCGTGTCCATATAGACATTGATTTCAGATCGAACGCCAAAGTGAGATTGATAGATGCCCGGCTCAATAGTCACGCCTACACCGGGAAGGAGGAGGCGCGTATCATGGGTCTCGAAATCGTCCAGGCAGACACCGTCACCGTGTAGTGCCTCTGGAGACAGACTGTGGCCCGTGCGATGTGTGAAATACTCACCGTACCCCGCGCCGGTCAGGAAATCTCGGACGCCACGATCAACTTCCCATCCACTGAGAACACGATGAGTCGCTGCGGCGTCCTGCATGATGCGCAGGCCAAGATCGCGGGCTGCCACGACCGTGGCGAAGACGTGCTGCTGTTCCGCGGTTGGAGCATCGGCAAGGCATGCAACCCAGGTAATATCGGCATAGACGCTCCCTGGCCGGTCAAGGCGTGCCCAGAGATCAATGAGGAGCCAGTCACCCGCACACATGGGAGAAGATGTATCAGCATCCGGGCTGTAATGCGGATTCCCCGAGTGAGCGTTCACAGCTATATCGGGATCATGGGCAGTCACGAGGCCATGCTGGTCAAAGTCTGCGCGTATACGTTGTTGAATCTCATACTCCGTTGGTTCCCGACCATCTCGGACACTGCTCTGCACGTAAGCAAAGGCATGTCGGAGGACATCGTCAACGAGTCGTGCTGCCTCTTGATGTGACGAAAGTGCAGCCTCGTCCCACCGAGCGAGTGCCATTTGAACGACATTTTCGCTGCTCACCAGTTCCAAACCCAACGCGCGCAGGACGTCGAGCGTGCCACCGTCAACGTACGAGGCATACGGGATCGCGCAACCGGGTGAGTACTCAACCGCTACACGCCGGGCGGGATGTGTCAGCATGTGCAACTCCGTCAGAAGGCTGGCGTGGCCCGTATAGGAGCGGAGTGACCAGGGCCAGGCGTGTGAGCCTGCTTCGATACTGTGAACGAGCAGGACAGGATCTCCGAGTACCGGGATCATCAGGAATCGCCGCCGTGTCGTCAGGCGACCGGAAACGCCAGCACCCAGTATGCGAGCAAACAGCGGATTCGAGCCCCTGAAGTCATAGAGTAGCCAGGCATCCAGCCCCTGATCCCGGAGTGCTTCCTGAATGGTCTCCAGCGCTGGCACCGCGACGTTCATAGCGCCTGAATACCGCGAAGCTCGACGATTTGATCCCGCAGTAGCGCGGCCTTTTCGAATTCGAGCTGTTTCGCCGCCTGCTTCATCTGTGTCTCCAGATCCTTCAAGAGGCGAGCAATCTCTTCCTTTGGAATTTCTGGTTTACCGGTCTCATACGTTTCGACCGTTTCGGCCACAGCTCTCAGCCTGCTGCCAATGTCTCGAATCGTTTTTGAGATACCCGCGGGCGTGATGCCATGCTCGGTGTTGTATTCGACCTGTATACGCCGACGGCGATACGTTTCATCAATGGCACGTTGCATGGAGCCTGTGACACGGTCGGCGTACATAATCACCTGACCATTGATATGCCGTGCAGCCCGTCCGATTGTCTGGATCAGTGCGCCCTCCGACCGGAGGAAACCCTCCTTATCGGCATCCATAATTGCAACGAGAGATACCTCGGGGAGGTCCAGACCTTCCCGCAGAAGATTAATACCGACCACCACGTCGTACACACCCAGACGGAGGTCGCGCAGAATTTCGATGCGCTCAAGCGCGTCCTGCTCGGAATGCAGGTAGTGGACCTTAAGGCCCATCTCACGCATGTAGTCGGCCAGATCTTCCGACATCTTTTTCGTCAACGTCGTGATCAGCACGCGCTCGCCCGCTTCGATGCGTCGTCGTACGTTATCCAGTAGATTGTCGATCTGTTTTGCCGTTGGTTTGACGGTGATGGCAGGGTCGATCAGGCCGGTAGGACGGATAATTTGCTGTACTACCTGCTGACTGTGTTCGTATTCATACGGACCGGGGGTTGCTGTGACATAAATTGCCTGATTGATCAACGTTTCAAACTCGCTGAACGTCAACGGTCGGTTATCCAGCGCGGATGGAAGTCGAAAGCCGTAGTCAACGAGAATTTCTTTGCGCGAGCGATCTCCGGCGTACATCCCGCGCACCTGGGGGAGCGCGATATGCGATTCATCGACCACCAGAAGAAAATCGTCGGGCATGTAGTCGATCAGGCACCAGGGTCGTTCGCCTTCCCCCCGACCCGCAAGGTGGCGGGAATAGTTCTCGATACCCGTGCAGAAGCCAAACTCGCGCATCATTTCCAGGTCGAAGTTCGTACGTTGCTTGAGGCGCGCCGCTTCGAGGACCTTGCCCTGTTCTTCAAACAGTTTTAATCGTGCTTCTAGCTCAGACTCGATCAGGGCCACCGCCCGCTCTTGCTTCTCCCTGGTCGTCACATAGTGGCTCGCGGGGTAGATGTCAATACTCTGCTTCTCTGACAGAATTTCGCCCGTAAGTGGGTCGAGTTCTACAATGCGCTCTATTTCGTCACCAAAGAACTCCAGGCGTACAGCAAGATCTTCATACGACGGAAAAATCTCGACAACATATCCACGCACCCGAAAGTTCCCACGAACAAAGTTCATATCATTGCGCTCATAACGGATCTCGTTTAACTGGCGCAGAAGCCGGTCGCGCCGGCGGATCTCGCCCCTGCGGAGGTGTACCGTGACCTGTCCATAGTCCTCCGGGGAACCAAGACCGTAGATACACGACACGCTGGCGACAATGAGCACATCCCGGCGTTCGAAGAGCGCGCGAGTCGCGGACAAGCGCATTTTTTCAATTTCTTCGTTTGTCGTGGAGTCTTTTTCGATAAACGTATCGCTGCGTGCAATATACGCTTCGGGCTGATAGTAATCATAAAAAGAAACGAAGTATTCCACTGCGTTCTTGGGAAAAAAGTCGCGGAACTCGCTGGCTAACTGTGCTGCGAGTGTTTTATTTGGCGCCAGGACCAGCGTTGGACGTTGAATCTGTTCAACAAGTTTGGCCACCGTGAACGTCTTACCAGAGCCGGTGACCCCAAGCAGCGTCTGATGCTTGTAGTTGGCTCGCACGCCCTCGGCGAGTTGCGCTATTGCGGTTGGTTGATCCCCAGTAGGCTGAAAATCAGAAACGACCTCGAAATCTGGCACGCGGCTGCCATCCTTTCGGTACACTATTTTGCTGTGATTGTATCATCGAGCAGGCTACCCTACGCTCGCTAATGTCGGCAGCAATCAGAGAGGATGTGATAACAATGAAACTGGCATTCAGTACGCTCGGGTCACCGAAATGGGACATCGAGCAGACAGCTCGCCTTGCTCAGCAGTATGGCTACGATGGCGTGGAACTCCGCATTTACCAGGGGAAGGTCATCCCCGCTGATATGCCAGCGGATGAACGTCGGTACATCAAGCAGACATTCGCCGATCACGGCATCGCGGTATGCTGTGTCAGCGCATCGACCAGATTCAGTTCCGCCGATGAGGGTGAACGTAGCCGACAGGAAGACGAATTACGAAGGTACATGGATCTGGCGCGAGACCTCGACTCACCGCTGGTGCGTACGTTCGGTGGCCAGATGCCCGAGGGTGTGGATGAGCACGTGGTCTTTGCTTATGTTGCTGAGAGCCTGCAACGCGTAGCCGAGCAGTCTGCAGGGAGTGGCGTCAATGTCGTGCTGGAGACGCACGACGCGTTCTCTTCGGGGCGCACGGTCAATGCGGTGCTGAGCCGGGTTGCCGCCACTAATGTTGGCGCGCTCTGGGACACGCACCATCCCTACCGGTCGGGTGAAACCGCGGAACAGACGTATCAACTGCTGCGCGACCGCCTGATGCATACCCACGTCAAAGACGCCCGCCGGAAGGACGACGGCTGGCAACTCGTCCTTCTAGGTGAAGGCGAAGTGCCGGTGGCTGAAGTCCTTCAGACGCTACAGGGCCACGGGTACGACGGCTGGGTCTGCGTGGAGTGGGAAAAGATGTGGCACCCCGACATTGAAGATCCTGAGGTCGCGCTGCCGCAGCACATCAAACTCCTCCGGCGCTACCTCGGCATGGCGGGGAACTGACCGTTGCGGCTGGACGTGGCCTTTCTTCCTTCCCTCGTTCATACGACCGAGCGTACCGTCTGTGTGGTCATTGATCTGGTGCGCGCGACCACCACCATATGCACCCTGTTTGAACGGGGTTGTTCCGCTGTCTTCGCCGCTCGGACGGTAGACGATGCGCGCGCGTTCGCCCGGGATCGACCTGCGCTCCTCTGCGGAGAGCGCCAGGGATCGAAAGTACCGGGGTTCGACTACGGCAACTCGCCCGTGGAATTTCATTCGCTGGACCTGTCCGGGAAGGATGTGGTGCTGTCAACGACCAATGGGACCGTGGCGCTCCATGCCGTGCGCGATGCGCCTCTGGTATTGACTGCCTGTCTCCGCAACGCACAGACGGTGGTGCACGACGTGCTCAAAGTCTCCGCCGTAGTTCCGTGGGACGTTACCCTGGTGTGCGCGGGCGCCGCCAACGCTCTTGCACTTGATGACGCCTATTGTGCGGGCTATCTCGTGACGCTGATACAGCGGGCTATGTCGTCCCAAGACGTCGACATCACCGACGCCGCGAGGATGGCCGGCCGGCTCTATGCGTCGTATAACTCACCCCTGGACGCCATTCAGGAGTCGTTCAGTCGACGTTCGCTGGCAGACATCGGCTTGGGGCACGACCTTCCGTTTGTGGCGGAACTGAATACCTCCACCGTTGTGCCACGACTCGTGAAACCTGGATTGGCGGCTCGCTACCCAATTCACCTGGCTATGCCATCGTAGCGACGTCCATCAAACCGACCTCGTCTACCCTCGTGGTACATATGACGCCGTGTTCGAGCCACGTACGGTACGATAGAGAGGACGGGCCAATGCCCGCGCTTTTTGTACCACGTCTGTCCTGTGGAAGGATGACCGCACCGTGATGATTGGCAGGGTCTCAGCGATCTTGCGACTTGCTGGCCGGCAACACCGCCTGTCTGGTGAAGCGCAACTGACGGGCCATGCCGAGGACGAGTTCGCCACCACGCGATACGCAAACGTTGACGGACTCCGCATCGCCTACCGACAGGCCGGAACCGGGCCGCCACTTTTTCTCATCCACGGCCTGCGCGGTTCCAGCCGCTATTGGAACCAGTACGCGCCGGTTTTGAGCCAGCAGTTCACGGTGATCGCGGCGGATCTCAAGGGCTTCGGTGAATCAGCGAAACCGCGGCATGGCTACTCACCGGACGACCATGCGCGGCTCATGAAAGGTCTCCTTCACCTTCTGCAGGTGGAGCGTGCCATCGTCCTCGGGTACTCACTCGGAGGCATCGTGGCTCTGCGGTTGGCCATGCGCTATCCCGACCTCGTGGAGCGACTCGTCCTCGTCGCAACTCCACTGACGAAGTCCTACCCGGAAAACAGCGCCGAAATCCTCGAAAGCCCGTTTCATATGCGATGGTTGATGCAGTACCCGCGGTCAAGCCGCGTTCTCCTGGGTATTCGGAGCCAGCGCCTGCTCAGGCGTGTTGGAAATGTACAGTCACTGCCAGAAGCGGTGATCGAAGACGCCACAAAATTCCGCTGGGCATCGCTGGTGCAGACATTTCGCGCGTGCATCGTCTTCGACAACATGAAGCGACATCTCGCCCAGATTACCGCCCCAACCCTGGTCATCTGGGGGCAAATAGACAGCCTGGTGCGCGTGCATCACGCCTACCAGTTCGGGGCCATGATGCACGATGCTCGGGTTACCGTTATTCCCAATGCCGACCACGATGTCTTGCTGACGCACGCACGTGATTGCTTATCGGTCATCGCCGAGTTCCTGGGGCGCGTCCCTCTTCGCGCGGCACAACCTTTTGCGCGCGATGTCTAATATCGGCGGCCCGCTGCCAAAAGTCGTCATTGCTCATGATATTGGCGACCAGCTTCTGCGCCGCGTGCGCGAGGCATTTCCCTCGTTGCCTGTGCTGTCGTGCCTGGCCGCGGCGGACCTGCTCCGGGAAATTGTGGATGCGGAGGTGCTGCTCACCAAAGGGCTGACACACGAGGCCTTGAGCGCGGCACAGTCCCTACGATGGATACAGGCGGGCACGGCGGGCGTCGACGGTCTCTTGAAATACGCCCAACTCCGTGAGGGTCCGATCGTTCTGACAAACGCTGGCGGGGTACACGGTGTCCCCATTGCTGAGCAGATCCTCGCCATGATGCTGGCGTTTGCCATACGGCTTCCCACGCTGTTTCGCGCACAGACCGCGCACCGGAATGTCTCGTCGAAGGTGATTGCAGATAAATTTGAACTCCACGGTCAGACGCTCGTCGTGGTCGGGGTCGGGGACATCGGACGTACGCTGTGTCAAAAGGCGATGGCACTGGGGATGCACGTCATCGGCGTACGAAGGTCGTCAGCGCCAAAGCCCCCCTGGGTGCATGAGATGGTCACGGCGGATGCCCTTCCCGTGGTCCTCCCTCGTGCACAGCACCTGGCGTTATGCCTGCCCGGAACCGCGGTAACTCACGAACTCATCGGCCATGAGCAACTGGCGCTCTTGCCACCCCACGCATATATCTACAATGTTGGGCGGGGCGCGGCGATTGACCAGGCAGCCCTTATTGATGCGCTTGCTAGCGGCACCGTAGCGGGCGCTGGGCTGGACGTGACCACGCCGGAACCACCGCAAGACGACTCGCCGCTGTGGGACATGCACAACGTGATCCTATGTCAGCACACCAGCGGCAGCAGCCCATTCAATGCCGAGCGAATCACCGATCTGTTCATTCACAATCTGGACAGATATCTCTGCGGTGACCAACTCCTGAACGTGATTGACAAACGACTGGGGTACCCCCCGCAGCAAAGCTATTCCGCTACATCCTCTTCTGGCGGCTAAAAAAGCACGACGGCTGCTTGCCGATGATTCGTGCCGGTATTATCATCAGAGCCACGGCGACCCGCTGCCGTTCTTCCGTTGTATGTGGAGCATGTCTGCGATGTGTCTTCAAGTGAAACGTGTTGGGCTCGCCCTGATGTTCTCTCTCATGCTTGCCGCCTGCGCTGGCAAGGCGCCACCCGACAGTGCTGACGCACAGGGAACACCGCAGCCAACGCCAGCCGCGGCGGCCACGTTTACGCCGGCTGCACTGAACGCGGCGGATCCACCGATCAAACTTGCCACCACGTTCATCACCTCGCTTCAAGCCGGTGATGTAAAAGCAGCTGAAGCCACATGGGACTTCACCGATCTCATCGTCCGGGATCGTAATCGGCGGCAGAATGACTTTGAAGAATGGGCAGGAAAGCACCAACCCACGAGCTACAAGGTCACGAACGTTCAGTATTACGACCCGACAGGATCAGCGGCACCCAATAGCGATGGAGCAAAAACTGCGATCGTGCATCTGCTGACCGAAGGGGGCGCTTTACCAGCAAATCTTGTCCTGAAAGTGACAAAGCTGGGAAGCGATTGGAAAATTACCGACATCCTGACGTCTGGTCGGTAGCTTAATTCGGGAAAGGGTACGCTCGTGCATATTTCGGAACTTGATACACCGTTCATGGTCGTCGATCTTGATATCCTTGAAGACAATATCACGCGACTGGAAGATTATCTTCACAGCATCGGTGTACGAGGACGGCCGCACATAAAAACCCACAAGATTCCAGCCATCGCTCGAAAACAGATAGCGGCCGGTGCAATTGGTATTACCTGCCAGAAGGTCACGGAAGCAGAAGTGTTCGCGGCTGCAGGTTTCGACGACATTCTGATTCCCTATAACATTGTGGGACGTCCAAAGATCGAGCGCCTGATCCGGTTGCAATATCAGTCCCGTGTCATGGCGGCTGTCGATGCGGCTGACACAGCACGTGCCATCGGCGCCATTGCCGTGGAGGAACGTGCTACCGTGCCACTGGTTGTAGAACTCGACGCGGGCGGACACCGTGCTGGCACGCAGACGGCTATCGAAGCGGTCGACATTGCCAGGGCCATTGCCAGCACGGATGGACTGACGTTCGAGGGCCTGATGTGCTATCCCACGTCGCAGTCGGTCATTCCCATTCTTCTAGAAACGTGCGAACGGCTCGACCGTGCCGGATTGACACCGCGCGTTATCAGCGGTGGTGGCACCGGCGTCCACGAGGTCGCGCGCGAGGCTGGTCTGACCGAGCACCGGTCCGGGACCTACTCATACAGCGACCTGAATTGCGTTCGTGCATGTAAGGCAACCATCGAGCAGTGCGCTATGCAGGTACTGGTGACGGTCGTGAGCACGGCCTCACCGGGGCATGCCACGGTGGACGGTGGCTCCAAGACCTTCACGAACGATTCGCTCCAGCCCGACGGACGCAACGGCTACGTCATGGAGTACCCCGATGTCTACCTTGAACGTATGAACGAGGAGCACGGCATCCTCAATACCAGTCACAGCGCATCGCAGCCAAAGGTTGGCGAAAAGCTCCGAATCATCCCCAACCACGCGTGCGGCACGACCAACTTGCACGACTTTGTCGCGGCGCATCGGAACGGCACCATCGAAGCCATCTGGCCCATTGCCGCACGCGGCACGATTCACTAATCGAGAAATCCGCCGAGTGGTTAGCCACCCAGGAGGCAACCGTGACGGACCGCCTGTTTATCGAGGTTCGCGGCGCGCGCGAAAACAACCTCAAGGACATTTCACTGGACATCCCCAAGCAGATGATTACCGTGTTTGCCGGGGTGTCTGGCTCCGGGAAATCGTCGCTGGTCTTCGACACCGTCGCCGCCGAGGCGCAGCGTCAGCTGAATGAGACCTTCACCTTGTTCGTGCAAGGCTTTATGCCGCATTACGGCCAGCCGGACGTCGACCGGATCGAACACTTGAACGCGCCGATTATCATCGATCAGAAGCGGGTTGGTGGTGGCGCGCGATCGACCGTGGGCACCTACACCGATATCGCCGGTCTGCTGCGGCTGCTTTTCTCGCGGGTCGGGCAACCCTCCGCGGGGCCGGCCTACGCCTTCTCGTTCAACACTCCACAGGGAATGTGCCCGGAGTGCGAAGGTATTGGCAAGACTGTTCAGGCTGATCTGGACAAGCTGCTCGACCCCAGCAAGTCGCTGAATGGCGGGGCAATTCTGCACCCGGAGTTCAAGGTCGGGAAGTGGATGTGGCAGATGTGGTCGCGTTCGGGTCTCTTCGACAATGATAAACCAATCGCGGACTACACCGACGCGGAGCTCCAGTCGCTCCTGTATGGCGCGGACGTGAAGGTCTCGTTTGGCGCGTTCGGCTCCAAATACGAGGGCCTCGTCGAGCGCTTCACCCGGATGTACGTCAAGAAGGATGCGGCGGCCATGTCTGACCGTAACCGGGCAGTCTTCGAACAATTCACCACGTCGCAGACGTGCCCGGCGTGCCACGGCGCCAGGCTCAACCAGGCCGCCCTGGACTGCCGGATTCGTGGGCGGAATATCGCCGAGCTCTCCGACCTGGAAGCGACGGAGTTGATCACGTTTCTGGAAGGCTTCACCAATCCGGTCGCCGTGAAGGTGGCGACGAGCCTCGCCGAACGTGTACGCCACCTCGTGGACATTGGGCTCGGGTATCTGAGCCTCAGCCGGGAAACCTCGACCCTTTCGGGCGGCGAGTCTCAGCGGGTGAAGATGATCCGGCACCTCGGGAATAGCCTGACCGAGATGTTATACATCCTCGACGAGCCTAGCGTTGGTCTGCACGCGCGCGACGTCGCCCGTCTGAACCGCCTGCTGGTGCAGCTGCGCGACAAGGGCAATACGGTGCTGGTCGTCGAGCACGATCGCGACGTCATGGCCATCGCGGATCACGTGGTCGAGATCGGCCCGAAAGCCGGGGTGCACGGGGGTGAAGTGGTGTTCGAAGGAAGCTACGAAGCCCTCACGAACACGGATACCCTCACCGGGCAATTCCTGAAGCAGCACCTGCCCATCAAGCAAAAAGTCCGGCCGCCCACCGGGCAGCTGACGATCAAGCATGCCACCCGGCACAACCTGAAAATCGTCACGGTGAACATTCCCACCGGCGTCCTGACCGTCGTGACCGGCGTCGCTGGCTCCGGAAAAAGCACCCTGATCAACGACGTCTTTCTGGCGCAGCATCCCGACGCGATCGTGATCGACCAGTCACGGGTGACGGCAAACAGCCGCTCGGCTCCGGCCACCTACACCGGCATCATGGACGACATCCGGCAGACATTCGCCAAAGCGAACCAGGTCAGCGCATCGCTCTTCAGCTTCAACTCGGCAGGCAGCTGCCCCAACTGCAACGGTCTGGGCGTCACGTACATCGATCTCGCGTTTATGGAAGGTATTGCCACCACCTGCGAAATCTGCGAGGGCAAGCGTTTCAAGCCCGAGGTGTTGGAGTACCACTTGCGCGGCAAGACCATTAGCGACGTGCTGGACCTGAGCGTCGAGGAAGTGCTGACCTTTTTCACCGAGAAGAAGATCAAGAGCGTGCTGCAAGCTATGAACGATGTGGGTCTCGGCTACTTGAAGCTCGGCCAGCCACTGAGCACCGTGTCGGGCGGAGAAGGGCAGCGCTTGAAGCTCGCTACCGAGCTCCATAAAAAGGGCAGCGTCTACGTGATGGACGAGCCCACCACCGGGCTACACCTCTCCGACATTGGCCGGTTGATGGCCATCATCGACCGGCTGGTGGACGCCCGGAACACGGTCATCCTGATCGAGCATCACCTGGACGTGATTCGGCAAGCCGACTGGATCATCGACCTTGGCCCCGAAGGAGGTAACGCCGGTGGTGAGGTGCTGTTCGAGGGGCCACCGCAGGAATTGAAGGGGTGCACACGGAGTGTCACGGCTCAGTTCCTCTGAAAGCGACACGGCAGCGACAGCGCGACCACATCGTCGCTGTCCCGCCATGCGTCACCGATGAACGAACAGCCACGGTGAGAGCTACATAGGTAGCTGGTCGCCGAGAGGAAGCAGGGGCCGCATGCACAGCGTCGACGTGCTCCCGTAAGAGCATTGGGCACCGCTGTGTCGCCTTGTCCAGGCGGCATTAGCGCAGGCCGGTAGCCATCCGCAGAAGCGAATAGATCAGCCAACCCATCGCTATGCAGGCAGGTACCGTAATGCCCCACGTCAGCACGATGCGCTGTGCGACCCCCCACCGCACGGCAGACAGGCGCGTGGTACTACCCACGCCCATGATCGACGTGGAGATGACATGCGTCGTCGAGACAGGTATGCCAAGGTGGCTTGCCACCTCGATCACGGTCGCCGCGGCTGTTTCCGCCGCAAATCCACTGATGGGACGAAGTTCCACAACGCCAAGGCCCATCGTCTTGATAATGCGCCATCCCCCGATGGCTGTGCCGAGTCCCATGGACGTGGCGGCGGCAAGCACGACCCAGAGTGGGACGTGCCATTGCCCACCGGTCCACCCGTAATAACTTGCCAGGGCCATGGTGATCACGCCCATCGTCTTCTGCGCATCATTCCCTCCATGGCTATACGCCATGTATGCCGCGGAGAGGATCTGCGCGCGCCCGAACAACTGACTCACGAAGCGCGGTCGGGATCGTGCAAATATCCAGTACAGCGCCAACATCAAGAGAAATGCACTTGCAAAGCCGAGGAGCGGCGAAAAGACCAGACCCTGCAAGACCTTTGTCACGCCAGGTACCTGGATCGTGTGCCATCCCGAAAGCGCAACCCCCGCTCCCACGATAGAAAACACAAGGGCGTGGCTTGAACTGGAAGGGATGCCGAAATACCACGTGACGAGGTCCCAGATGATCGCCGACAGCAGTGCAGATATCACGAGCATCTGTGTCGCGCTCTCGGGGGACACGATGCCTTTGCCTACCGTGCTCGCAACAGCCGTACCGGTAAGAGCACCCACCACATTGAGCACAGCCGCCATCATGATCGCGCGCGAGGGGGTAAGCACCCGTGTGGCAACCGAGGTGGCAATGGCGTTGGCCGTGTCGTGGAAGCCATTAATAAAGTCGAAAACCAGGCCGATACCAACGATGAGCATGAGGACGAGGAATGCTGAATCCACCATCGCGGTCTAGTTGTATTTCAGATGGATGGATTCGAGCACATTGGCCGTATCCTCGCACCGATCAATGGCCTCTTCGAGTGCATCGTAGAGATTTTTCCATTTGATGATGAACGCCGCGGAAGCGGTGTCATCGTTGAGCAGGAGCGCGATAGCGTTGAGATAGACTTGATCGGCCTCGTTCTCAATGTTGTGAATCGCTGGCCACGACTCCTTCAGACCTTCACGACTTTCCAGCTGACCCACTGCTTTTTCCAGCAGACGCACACAGTCGAGCAACAGCCCACAGGAGCGACGAAGGGCGTCGCTCGGACGGTCAATCTTGTATCGATCCAGGGACGCCGCGACCTCCTCGACGTAGTCCAGAACATCGTCGAGCCGCGCGGTCAACGCGTAAATGTCATCCCGGTCCAGGGGAGTAATGAACGTTTGGTGCAGTGACGCGATGATTTCGTGGGCCACCACATCGCCTTCGTGCTCCGTCTCTTTAATTTCACCGGCACGAATAGGCACATGCTCGTAGTGCTCCACGAGGTGCAGCAGTTGTTCAGCACCTTTCACCACCAGACCGGCCTGACGCCGAAACTGGTCGTAAAAGCTTCGATTTTCCGGGAGTAGTCGCAGCCGCAAGCCTCATCTCCTGTACGCACCCGTAGAAACAAACGATCCGTTTCGTCTGCGTAGTGTACCTGATGCACGGAGAGGACGATTGCTCATCGTTGCAACGTCGGTCATGATCGCGCGGTGTCGACCGAGTCACCATCCGTCGTACGGTCCGCCCATAAGCGCTTGCACACTGACGATGCAACGTCGTAGTCGAAGCCTCGCCGCACAAGATGGTTGCCCAAACGCTCTCGAAATTCACGCCATTCCAGGTGCTCTACGCGTCGCAGAAAGGACCGTGCGGCTTCCAGGGCCAGTGTCTCCTGATCGGGAGCGTCGTCACCGCTCGTGACCGTATCAATGGTTTCTCGATCGACTCCCTTCTGCATTAGTTCCGCCGTAAGGAGTCGGTCTCCCCGTGGACGAAAGCGCCGCCTGTTCTCTGTCCAGAACCGTGCAAACGCCTCGTCGTTGATCAGGTCAAGCCGTTTGAACTCCACGATCATGCGATCGGCTTCCTCGGGGCCAATCCCTCGCTGGCTGAGATAGCGCCGCATTTCCCGTTCGCTGCGCGGACGAAAGCTGAGAAAGTTGAGCGCCGCGTCGGTATGGCTTTGCACCGTCGCCTGGGAACGAAGACGCGCAATGGTCTCGTCATCAATCACCATGCCGACGTGCAGCTTTGCCTCATACACCGCAAGGTCTGACAGCGTGCCCACATACTGCCCATCCACTGACAGGTGCACGCGATCCGCTGCTTTTCGGGACGGCGCGAGCGACGTTACCCGGCCTCCTTCTGAAACGGGACGGTCCTGCCCGTCCTCCTGGCCTACCGACGTAATGGGGAGGGGACCATCGGACGTTCGCGCACGCCCCCTACGAGACCGCGATCCGGTCGACCGCCACATCCACGTCCTCAATGTCGTAGTGATAGCCCTGCTCGGTCAGGTACAGTTGCCGCTTCGACGCGAAATCCTGGTCACGACTCTCACGCGTCACAAGGCTATAGAAGTGGGCAATGCTCCCGTCGCTCTTAGGACGAAGGATGCGTCCCAGACGCTGTGCCTCTTCCTGGCGCGATCCAAACGTGCCTGATACCTGAATGGCCACATTTGCGTCAGGTAAATCAATAGCGAAATTGGCGACCTTGCTGACGACGAGCAACTTGATGGCACCACGGCGGAACTGCTCGTACAAATGCTCGCGCTCGTGATTCTTTGTTTTGCCCGTGATCAGCGGCGCCTGAAAGACGTGTGCAAGCAACTCCAGTTGCTCGATGTATTGACCGATCACCAGGACACAATCGTCCTTGTGCTTCTGAACGAGTTGGTGCGCGAGGACAACTTTTGCAGGATTTTCCGCAGCTACCCGATACTTCAAGCGATCGTCAGTGACCGCATACTCCATCCGCAGTGCCTCGTCCATCGGCACGCGTAGCTCGTGACATTCGGCCGTTGCGATCCAGCCCTGCCGTTCCAGGTCTTTCCAGGGCAGGTCATACTTCTTCGGCCCAATGAGGGAAAAGACATCGGTTTCAAGTCCGTCCTCGCGGATCAACGTGGCGGTGAGTCCCAGGCGTCTGCGCGCCTGCAGGTCAGCCGTAATACGGAAGACGGGGGCGGGCAGGAGATGCACCTCGTCATACAGAATGAGACCCCAGTTGCGGGCGTCGAACAATTCAAAATGAGGAAATCTGTCATCCTTGCGCGACCGATACGACAGAATCTGATACGTCGTCAGCGTCACGGGCCGAACTTCTTTTCGGTCGCCCGTATATTCGCCGATGTCGTCTGGTAGCAACGACGTCTTGAGCAGGAGTTCTCGCTTCCACTGACGAACAGCGGTCGTACTGGAGCACAGGATGAGCGTGGCCGTTTTGCAGCGGGCAATGGTTGCCAGGCCGATAATTGTCTTGCCCGATCCACATGGCAGAACAACAACACCGCTACCGCCCCTGCTGCCTCCTCCCGCGTAGAACACATCTGCAGCCTCTTGCTGATACTCCCTGAGTCCGAAAGGTGTTCCCTCACGGTCCACCAGCAGGAGGTTGAGGTCAAGCGCTTCACCATCCACGTACCCCGCGAGATCCTCAGCGGGATAGCCCATGTGGATGAGCGCCTGCTTGATGCGGCCGCGGTCCCCCGCATCGACTTCAAAGACCAGTCCCGTATGTCGTCGAGCACGGATAAGCGGCTGGAGCTGCTTGTTATTGGCAATTTCGGTGGCCAGTGCGCGGTCGTCAACTTCGAGGAGGAGAAGATCACCTTCCTTGCGAAGTCGGACACGACCGTACCGCCCCATGTAGTCCCGGATATCTCTGGCCACGTTTGGCGGTAGGTCGTACTTGGAATACGTCTTCAGTGACGACAGAACGTCATCAGTCTTCAAGCCCGACGCGGCTGCGTTCCACAGCGACAGCGGGGTAATTCGGTAGGTGTGGAGATGCTCGGGAGACTTTTCAAGTTCAGCAAAACGAGCAAGGGCATCACGAGCGGCCTCATAGTGAACGCCGTGCGTCTCCAGTAATAGACTGCGGTCGCTCTGTATAATTAATGGGTTTTCAAGACGTGTAACCAGTGGATTCCTCCTCCAACGCGCCAGCGCAAGGTGGCGATACACGCGGCATCATATGATCTATCAGTGTACGGCATGCGGCGCGTCACAAACGACACCCGCCGTCAACGTACGATGGCGCGGCACGCGGACGTACCGGTAGGGCAAGCATGGAGGTTGTATGGCAGGGACAGTGGAACTGGCGAGCATACCAACGCTTGCGGCAATGCAACGGGCACAGGCAGCACTTTCTGGAGTTGCGAATGCCACGCCGCTTCACGTCTCGCGTACACTCGGGACGCGGATAGGGGCATCGGTATGGCTCAAACCTGAATGCCTCCAGCGCACTGGTTCGTTCAAATTTCGCGGAGCCTATACGAAAATCGCGGGTCTCTCGTCGGATGAACGGAGCCGAGGTGTTATTACCTACTCGTCAGGGAATCATGCTCAGGGAGTGGCTTGCGCTGCGGCCCTCCTAAACACCAGGTCCGTCATCGTCATGCCTGAAGACGCGGTGCCAGCGAAGGTAGATGCCACGCGTGGTTATGGGGCTCAGGTAGTTTTTCGTGGCCTGAATTCATTAGAACGCCAGCAACGCGCCCTCGAACTCCAGGCTGAGTTCGGCTATACCGTAGTACCCCCGTTTGATGACACCGCGATCATTACCGGCCAGGGCACCGTGGGGTTGGAGATCGTGGCGGAGTTGCCAGATGTTGACGTCGTACTGGTACCGGTGGGCGGCGGAGGCCTGATCTCCGGCACCGCGCTGGCGCTGAAACTCGTCCAGCCGCACATCACCGTCATCGGCGTGGAGCCCTCGGGTGGGAGCGATGCCCAGCAATCCGTTCGCAGTGGCCATATTGTCACCCTGGACCACGCCGATACTATCGCAGATGGGCTCCGGACGGTGCGGATCGGGTCGCTGAACTTCGAAATCATGCGACGCTACCTTGACGACATCGTGACGGTAACGGACGACGAGATACGCGATGCCATGCGATTCATCTTGCAACGGGCCAAGCTGGTCGTCGAACCCTCAGGCGCGGTGGGTGTGGCAGCGGCCCTCGCGGGAAAGGTCAACCTCGCGGGCAAGCGCGTGGTCATCGTGCTGTCAGGCGGCAATGTTGACAGCGGACTACTCAGTTCGGTCCTGCTGTCGAAACATGAACACTGACCCTCGCGAACGGTCACGCCTGTACGATGAGCCAGCTGTATATGACCTCCTGTCGCCATGGCCAATTGACGACGAAGTTAACGGATGGCTCGACGTGGCCGAGCAGCACATCGTTCGTGCGGTAACGTCGCTCCTGGACCCGTCGTGTGGCAGTGGACGCATCCTGGAAGCGTTTGCACAGCAAGGGGTTGCGTCGGTCGGTATTGATCTCTCGCCGGCAATGGTGGCATACTGCGGAACCCGTTTTCAGGACATGCCGCTGGCGACCGCAACAGCAGGTGATATGCGAGCCTTTGACCTTCACTGCACATTCGATCTCGCAGTTCAGGCGGTGAACTCATTCCGGTTGCTTACTGCGGATGACGATGTTCGATCCCACCTGGCCTGTATGCGTCGGCACCTTCCGCGCGGCGTCTACATCATCGAACTGTGGCTTCAGGGGGCGAACGGCAACATCCCCTTTAGAGGTCAGGAGTGGAATGAACAGCGGGACGATGTCTCGGCCACCGTCTGGTATGGAGTGGAACGCGTGGACAATACCGCACGCCGGGTCTATGAACGGGCATGCATCGATTTTCAGAACAGCGGCCGGGTGGGCCACATCGATGAGCTGACTGAGATGCGTCTCTGGCATGCCGAGGAACTTGAGCAGTTCGTCGCCGACCAAGGCGCGTTCAGGCTCAAGGAATGGCGGGACACGGCGTTTGCTCCGTTGTCCACCGTGCAACTCGTGGCAGGTACCCCCCATACGTTCGCCGTGCTCGTGCCCGCATAGCGCCCGTGACCCGAAGTCAGGCTATCACCTACGACCCTTCGCGCAGACGCCCGGCTGTATCCACGACGAGAGCACGCAACGCGGCAAGACTTTCTTCGGAGGTATCCGGAATGGTGACCATAACGATCCAGCGGCCAGCATCTTCCATCGCCTGCCATGTACCGCGCGCCTGTGCCAGCAGGAACGTGTCATGGTAGGTGCCGGCCATGGGTACGTCGTGCTGTAACGCGACAATCCGGATACTCACCAGCTCGAACGGTCCGTCTGTTTCACCTTGCTCGGTCGAGTGGTAGTCGCTGGGGCCAGTTCGTATTTTGCACGGCATCCCGAGCACGCCAAGGGCCAGTTCCGCCTGCGCCGTCAGCAGAATCTCGTGGACTGCGTCAGTTATGTCGCCGTTGAAGGTAACGTCGAGATACCGGAACCAGCCTCCTCCACGCGCGACAGTCAGGACAGCGGCCAGCAGCGCGGCAGGTTGATCCAGATCCCAGCCGCGCAGCGCCGCAACCCGTTCCACATCAGCGGGGGACAGGAGACGCGCCCGTTCAAGCGACTGCGCATTCAGCGTCAGCCTGCCGTCGGACGCGTACAACGCACCCGGATCACCAAACGAGATTGGCTGAGCGCCGTCACGCAACTCGCGTGCATATCTCTTGTACCCTTCCACGGCGGGCTGGCCCACAAAGACAATGTCATGTAAAAAGCCCACCGTGGCAACGGCAAACTGAAAGCCCAGCATCAGCGCCGCCAGTTCCGCCAGGCCGGTTGGCTCGATGGCCGTGTCGATGGGAATGTCCAGTACCGCACCAAACTCGGGGCAGGTCGTTGGCTCGCCAGCGAGCACAGCCCCCGCAGGATTCAGGCGAAGCACGAGCACGTCGTCCCGTTGCGCGAGTGTCGCCGTATCCTGCTGATAGAAAATCAGAAAGCCCTTGCCACCCTTGCCGAGGCTCTCTTCAACCAGTTGTTCCAGCCACGGCCCGAAGCCGTCCCATTGCGCGGGCAGTTCAAGCACAACTTTGTTGCGCCCTTCAAACGCGGTTTGCTGGGCAATCATCGTGCCGAGGCGCACGAATGGATGACGCGAGGGAGTTCCTTCGGGTCCACCGAGGCGCTCCGCCCGCATGAAGATGGCGGCCAGACGCGCCTGTGTTTCGTCAAGATTGTTGCCGTTGGACGCGGCTATCGCCAGAGCGACTGGCCGCAGAAACACGCGTGTAGCCGGCGCACTCATACGGCCGGGTGTGTGATTTTCACTGTTCAGCTGGATCGGCACCATACGGCTGCCTCTCGACCGGGCAAAGTCGTCCAGATAGGAGCCCGGCAGTGTCATCACCTGGATGTGCGATCCAGGGTTGTCAACGTTCGCCTGTTTCAGAAGGCCATCAAACCAATCAAGGTGCGTAATGGGCTCTTCCGATGTCATGCCCATGCTGACGCCGATCATCATGGTCGTTTGCAGCAGGGTACGCAGCACGGCGACGTCTTTCAGTGCCTCTGGCGGCAGACCGTCCAGTGCGGCGATGTCGGTCAGCGTCCGGTTGAGTGAAGCGGGATCTGTGCTATCAAGCGGATGGATCGACAGCGTCGGCAGGTCAAGGTACCCCATGCGCTTCAGGCAGTACACGGTTTGTACCGAACCACCCATGCCAGACCAGATGATGTGCTTGATTCCGGCAGCAAGGATGGCGGTCGCCTCTTCCGCTGCCGCCCGAAGCCATGCTTGCTGCTTCAACGCGTTGCGCACGCCATCGACCCAGTCTAGCTTGAAGTCTCCCGCCTCGGTGCCCAGTTCGGCCATCCGTCCGGTACGGGTCAGCAGTTGCTCGAACATCGCCTCGTTGTCCAGTCGCCGCAGGACGTCGTCGATGTGCGGCATGCCAGAAGCGCGAAGTTCAATGACGTCGGCGGATGTATGAGCGGTCATATACTGTCGTCCCTTTTTAGCTCCAACTCGGCATGATGCAGACTTTAATAGCATCGGATAGCTCTTTGTGGCCCGCGGCAGCAAACGCGTCTTCCACTTGGGCCAGCGGGAACCTGTGCGTGATCATGGGCGCAGCCTTGACTCGACCGTCTGCAAGCATATCCAGAGCAATCTTATATTCAGGAACCGAGCCCCACATCGCGTAGCTCCAGCACCAGAGTATGCTGATCTCGCGCCGCATTTGCAGCCCCATGTCCACGGGTTGGGGGTCTTGAAACGAACCTTCGATGCCCACCACGCCACCACGTCGTGCGGACGCAAGACTCTTCGCCAGGGTATCGGCCCGTCCACCCACCGTCTCAAACACCACGTCGGCGCCTCGCCCGTCGGTCTGCCGCAGAATGGCTTCCACAGGATCCTCCTGGCTCGCGTTCACGGTGACGTGTGCCCCCATGTCGCGTGCCACCTTAAGGGGTGTCTCTCGGTGCCCACCCACGACGATGACCTGCCGAGCACCAACCGCTCGTGCAGCAGCGGCGGTAAAGAGACCGATTGCTCCCGTGCCGAACACAGCAACGGTATCCTGCGGATGTACCGGCACGCGATGAAGCGCGTGGACGGCCACTGCGAGACAGTCCAGGGTCGAGGCTTCCTCAAAACTGACATGATCCGGCAGCTTGAAGCACTTCTTTGCAGGCGCACGGGTGATTTCGGCGAATCCTCCGGATCTGGCGCCGCCAATATGCTCCAGCTGGGGGCAGAGGTGATACTCGCCGATCGCACACCATTCGCACGCGTCGCAGCCGCATAACGGCTCGATACCAACACGGTCACCCAGGGCAAGTGACGTCACCCCGCCACCAAGGGCGATCACCGTGCCAGCCAGTTCGTGTCCAGGCGCTGTGCGAGGATACCCGAAGCCTTTGGTGGGAGCAATGTGGCCACCGGCGCGGTAACCGTGCAGGTCGCTCCCGCAGATGCCTGCGGCCTCCACCCGACACAGAACCTCACCTGGGCGGGGTTGGAGATCGGGAACATCGGCAACGTGCATTGCTACTGGTGAATCAAAAACGGCTGCCCGCATACACAACTCCTCCTACTGCGCTGATTGGCCGGGAGTATAGCACTCGCTCCGGTGTAGAGGAGCCGTGTGTTACCATCACCGCGCCAGAGCAACTCGAAAGGAACAGCCATGCACCGGTCCCTCGCCGTCGGCACACACGGGATGGTCGCCTCGTCGCATCCGCTTGCCTCCGAAGCGGGCATTCATGTGATGCAGCAAGGAGGAAACGCCATCGATGCCGCCATCGCCACCAATGCCGTACTCGCGGTGACACAGCCGCATCTCTGCGGTATCGGTGGCGACCTGTTCTACCTGATCTATGAGGCGACGACGGGGATAGTACACCACTATAACGGCAGCGGGCGATCGGCGTACATGGCGACCGGAGACGCCGTCCGTGCGCAGGGCCATGCGACCATGCCTGCCCGCGGCGGCATTCCCGTCAATGTACCTGGTTGCATCGACGCGTGGGAGGCGGCCCTGGAACGGTTCGGCACCATGCCTCTCCCCGAACTCATGGCGGCGGGTATCGACTACGCCGATGATGGCTTTCCTATCAGCCATGGTCTCGTGAACGCACTTCGTAACGGTCAGACAACCTACGCCGACCTTCCCGCCTGGGGCCGCAACTTCTTGCCAGACGGTGTTGTACCGTCGCCGGGGCAGCGGTACCGCCAGCAAACACTCGCCCGGACGATGCGACAGATAGCACACGGCGGACGAGAGACGTATTATCGGGGCGATGTTGCAAACCGGCTGGTCGCAGGACTGCGGCACCAGGGCTCATTGCTCAACACTCGTGACTTCGCTGACCACACTGGCGACTGGGTCGATCCCATGTCCTCCACGTATCGCGGGCACACGGTCTATGAGACGGCGCCGAATAGCCAGGGGATCGCCACCCTGCTCGCGTTGAACATACTCGACGGGATCGAACTTGGGCGTATGCCGTGGGGGGGCGCCGACTACCTGCACTGGATGATCGAGGCGAAACAACTCGCATTTGCTGACCGTAACCGGTACCTGACCGACCCGGCGTTCAGTCCATTCCCACAGCAGCTTCTCGACACCTCATATGCGGACCAGCGTCGGCAATTGATCGACCCGCACAAAGCAGGCAGCCCGCCTGCCGGAAAAGTGGGCGGAGGTCAGGGCGACACCACCTATTTCGCCGTTGCAGACGGAAGGGGAAACCTGGTGTCATGCATCCAGAGCAACTACATGGGGTTCGGGTCAGGGGTGGTCGTGGACGGGATTGCCTTCCAAAACCGGGGCGCCTACTTCTCTCTCGATGCAAACCATGTTAACCGGCTCGAACCCCACAAGCGTACCGCGCATACGCTGATGGCGGCGATGGTGTTCAAAAAAACGCGCCCCTTCCTGGTACTCGGAAGCATGGGTGGTGACGGCCAGCCACAGACCCACATGCAACTCATCAGCAACATTCTCGATTTCGGGATGAACGTGCAGGAGGCGATCGAGGCGCCAAGGTGGATGAGCGGCAAGGCATCGGGCGCGGCAGGACCGGAATTGCTACATGTGGAAGACCGCATCACTGAGGAAGCAAGGGCCGGCCTTGCACAGCGGGGGCACCATCTGGCAATAGAACCTGCCTGGACCGCGCTTATGGGGCACGCACAGGCTATCCAAATAGGCAACGATGGCGAACTTCTCGGCGGGGCAGACCCGCGTGGTGATGGTGCGGCCATTGGCTTCTAGCCATGCCTGAAACGGTCCCTGGCACGCTCTTTGTCGTTGGACTCCCGATTGGGAACGTGCGCGACATTACGTACCGGGCGGTGGATGTCCTCTCGCACGTCGCCATCATCGCGGCGGAAGACACGCGAACGACGGGCCGGTTGCTGGGCGAACACCACATCAGCACACCTACGGTCAGCTACCACGACTTCAACGAGCAAACGCGCACTCGACACCTCCTGGATAGGCTGCTATCCGGACAAGATGTCGCCCTCGTCTCGGAAGCTGGAACACCGCTGGTCAATGACCCTGGATACCGTATCGTGGTCGCAGCGATCGAAGCTGGCATCCGCGTCACGAGCATTCCCGGGGCGTGTGCGGCAGTTACCGCATTGGTTGCATCAGGCTTGCCCGCGAACCGTTTCCTGTTTGTCGGCTTTCCGCCCCGCACCTCAGCGCGCAGGATCGCCTGGTATGCTACCCTGCGCGCTGAATCCGCCACCCTGATTCTCTATGAAGCGCCACACCGACTGGTTGCGTCATTGAAGGATATGTACGGTACTCTGGGCGACCGCCGCGCCTGCGTGGCCGCGAGTATCACAAAGGAGTGGGAAAGCTACGTGCGCGGCAGTGTCACTTCGATACTGGAGCAGCTTGAGCAACGCGAGCAGATCAGGGGCGAGCACACCATCATCGTGGCAGGGGCTGCCGAGCAACACCGCCAGGATGACGAGGATGGTGACGCGGCGTATGTCGAAGAGATGGCCGAGGCAGGGCTCGATAGCCGCACCATGCTCGACCGCCTCCAAAGCGAGCGGGGTATGCGTAGGCGGGACGCCTATGCCCTGATCCTCAGGGTCACGTCTGAACTGACGTTGAACACGTGAGCGGGTACGTTCAGGGCAGCTGCCTGTTGTGCCATCGATCGTTGCCCTCCGTGGCCAGCGGCTGACGTCGCGCCAACCACTGAATGGTGTTACGCAGCCTGTGGCGGTTCGAGCAGCATCTTCAGTACACGCGGCGACTGTGCTCGTTCAATGGCGGTGGTGGCTTCGGCAAGCGGGAACACACCGCTGACGAGCGAGTCGACGTCAATGCTGTGGCTCTCCAATGCACGCAAGGCAGGTGCAAACGGCCCCGAACGCGAGCCCATTAGGGTTACTTCATCGATGATCAGCGGCGCCAGCTGAATAGCGTTATTGGAGGCAATCGCTGTCTTGAGAATGATTAGTCCCCGAGGCTCCACAAGGCGACGCGCGAGGAGGAGGCCAGATGGCGAGCCTGTACAGTCCACCACCACGGGTGTATTATGGGGCGCGGTAGCACTTTCAAGACGAACAGGGATGCCACGTTTTGCAAGGACGTCCAGCTTTCGTCGATGCTTGCCAATGCACGACACATCACACCCCGCATTGGCAAGCACCTGAGCTGCCAGAAGGCCCAGCTTTCCATCACCGAGCACTATCACGCGTTTGCCCGGGAGGTCGGGACGCTGAGCAAGCATTTCGTAGCACGCTGCCAGAGATTCAGCAAAGACAGCTTGCGTGTCGGCGACCGCGTCTGGCACCACGTGTAGGTTCTGTGCAGGAAGCGTCAGCAATTCCGCAAACGCGCCATCACGCTGGAGCATCCCCATGACGGTACGATTGGGACAGTGCTCTGGCATACCAACCCGGCACCGCTTACAGTGCCCACACCCACAGTTGATCTCACCAACCACCCGCTTCCCGACGAGTTCTGGCTTTGAGTTGCAGCGAATGACGTCGCCGACAAATTCGCGGCCGAGGACGCCAGCAAACCCCATATACCCCTGTATGATCTCGATATCGGTCTTGCCAATGCCTGCCAGCCGGACCCGGATCAGCGCTTCGCCAGGCCGGACCATTGGTTCCGGATAGTTCTTCTGTAACACAGCCTTCGAGCCACTGAAGTAGAGTGCCAGCATGCGTGGTGTGCCCCTTTCTGTATGAGCACCATGATAGCAAGTTTGCTCGTCGGCCCCCTGTTATCATCGCTGAACGATCCCCAACGCCGAGTGACGGCACAGAAACGAAGCGCGGCCCTCGCGTCAGGTTCACCGAACGTCCGATCGATACCTGTGCTGGTGGATGTCAGCCACACGATCAAGAATGACGTCGGCGAGGACGGTTTTGGCCATGAGCGGTAAGGCTTCAGGCTCCCGGTCGGGGTACAGCAACGTCGCCTGGTTTGTATCTGTGCCGAAGCCGCTTCCCGGCGCTGACACGTCGTTCGCAACCATAACGTCCACACGCTTTCGGCGAACTTTGTCCGTCGCATATTGAACGACGTCGTTAGTTTCAGCGGCGAACCCAACAAGCACGAAGTGGCGTTCCATCGCGCCCAGTCCCGCCAGAATGTCAGGATTCTCGACCAGTCGTAGAATAACGGCATCGCCCGATTTCTTGATCTTTTGACTGGTCTGCTGTTCCACGCGATAATCGGCCACCGCCGCGGACATGATGACGGCTTGAGCGCCGTCCACGTGAGCATGCACAGCGTGCTGCATATCGAGTGCCGTCGTTACGGCAACGTAGGTGATCCCCGCGGGTGGGGTAAGTGTCGATGGACCACTGATGAGCACGACCTCAGCGCCGCGGTTGCGGGCTGCGTTGGCGATCGCATAGCCCATCTTGCCCGAACTGCGGTTACCAATGTACCGCACCGGGTCGATGGGCTCCTGCGTCCCTCCGGCGGTGACCACAATGCGGAGATGGGCAAGGTCGTGTGCTGATACGAGTAGGGCATGCACACGCTCCGCAATTGCTTCTGGCTCTGTCATGCGGCCCAATCCTTCGAGTCCCGATGCCATCCGCCCCAATTCCGGTCCAATGAACGTGACACCCCGTTTAACCAAAAGATCGACGTTGGTTTGCGTTGCCGGATGATCGTACATGCCCGCGTCCATGGCAGGAGCCACGAGCAGTGGACCCCGCCATGCGAGGAGCAGTGTGCTCAATAGGTCTGTCGCAAGGCCATGTGCGAGTCGCGCCATGACGTTGGCTGTCGCGGGAGCGATGACACAGAGATCTGCGGACGTGGCAAGTTCGACGTGGGGGATCTGGCCGGCGGCCGTCCAATCGTACATGCTGGTATACACCTGGCGATGCGTGAGCGATTGGAAGGTAAGCGGCTGTACGAAGCGCACAGCACCATCGGTCATCACCACATCGACCACCGCTCCTGCCTTGACCAATTGGCTAACCAGGGCGACGGCTTTATATGCCGCGATGCCGCCACTTACCCCGACAATAATCCGTTTACCGTGCACGGGAGTGTTGCCGATCGTAGATAAGACTGATGCCACGAAGCGTCAGCCACGGATCGACCTCGGTAATCGTTTCGGACGCCGCAGCGACGACGGATGCAAATCCACCCGTGGCATAGACACGACAGCACCCCTGAAGTTCTCGCTCAAAACGCCGCACAAGCCCATCGACGAGGCCAGCATAGCCAAACACGAGACCCGACTGCATATTCGTCACGGTATTCGTGCCGATAGCTGTCGACGGTGGCGCAACGGCAATGCGAGGCAGCGACGACGTGCGGGAAAAAAGAGCGTCGGCGGCAATGCCAAGGCCCGGAGCGATAGCCCCGCCAAGAAATGCACCGTCATGTGAGACGGCATCAAACGTCGTGGCGGTGCCAAAGTCGACCACCACCAGCGGCCCCGGCCCCCCGTCAAGTGCACCCACAATGTTGGCCAGACGATCAATACCAACGGATTCAGGGTGATCCACGCGCAACGGGATATCCGGGATGTGGTGACGTGACAGCGTCAGGACGGGACACCGAAGGTAACGCTCGACTGCGGTGTGGAGAACGGTGGTCAGTGGTGGGACGACCGATGCAATTGCGGTAGCCGTGATGTCGGCAGGAACCACGTCGCTGTTCCGTAGCAGCCCCTGAAACAGCACGCCATACTCATCTTCCGTGCGCTGCGGGTCGGTCGCAACCCGCCAGTGCCGTGTGACTTTCCCTCCGACGAGGGTGCCGAGCACGATATTGGAATTGCCAACGTCGATTGCGAGAAGCATGCAGATCCTTTCTTCGCGTGCCACCATCAGACTATACCCTGTGGGCACAGGTGCGCCAGGTGCTGCGTCGCATGCTTCTTCGCGGCAGCCGCCGTCGTCAGAACCATAGCAGAGCAGTGTCTGGCCTGCTGGGGCACCCCCGAGGGATGAAAAGTATGCCGTTCCCCTGGAACCACGCGGGGAGTCCGCGAAGGCGGACTTTGCCGTGTTAGGCGCGACTTCAGTCGCTGGCCACACCTGACCACCGAAACGTGGCATCATCAACTAATCGGCAATGGACGATTTTCAGAGCGGCGGTTGGCCCGCGCACAAACAAGCAGTGAAGAAACACGTTCGGCGCAGCGAAAGATCACCCGAATGAATGACCCCGAGTACTCCGTCTGGCTGTTGACGCAACTGAATATCTGTGGTACATTGTAAGTGCGGAACATCGAATGGCCGCATCCCCCTCTTCCGTGGAAAGGAGGCGCGACTGTATGCTTCATCGTAAGAAACCGCTGCTCCTCAACGGAGTCCTTCAAGTTGACGACTGAGGCCCTCTCCTGGTGGAAGCAGGGCTGCATGACTCCGGCTGACGCTTCATAAGGGTGCCTGAACGGTTTATTGCGTGACTCTTCATTGATGTCACCACCGCCTCGGCAGCAAAAGAATTCGTAAGAGAAGCGGATGTCCGGTAGGTTGAGACCGGGGCTCCATGCCTGGCATGGAGCCCCGGTTTTTTTATGAGGGCGTCGCATAGCCCCTGGGACGGATCACGAGACCGTCGCCGTCACGCACAGTACCGATATATCCATAGGTACCCCACGTGGTGTCTGGTGGCCCTGTAGCCGGTCTCGAATATCACCAAAGACGCGGTCCCGTATGCCGTCGTCGTTGATCATCCCGCGAGCGCGGGAGACGTGCCCGAAGGCGCTGACCTGTAAGAACCGTTCCGCTGATGGGAACCACACGACGTCCTGCGCCTGATGAACGTCCACGTCTCGAAAGCCCGCTGTTTCCGCGGCTTGTTTCCAGATCTGTACGTCTGCTTGGAGCGACACGAGGCGATCTTCGGCGGCCCACTGTCGCGGCGGAGTGGTCAGCGCCGTCACCGCGTCCGGCGCAGCTACGCGCTCCCAGAAATAGGTCCAGAACGGCTCAACAGACCAGTCGCCGGGTACGCTAAAGGCCAGGCGACCCCCGGGCCGCAACACCGACCGGAACTGTGCAAGTGCCGCCTGCCGATCTGGCACGATATGCATGCCAAGATTGCTCACCACGCGGTCGAACGCCGCCGAAATGCAACCAAGCGACCGCATGTCCATGAGGGCATAGCGCACCGATGAACTGGTGGCAGGACGCAGCTTTTCAGCAGCAATCGCGAGCATCGCTGCGGAGAGATCGCACGCCACAACGACCCCGCCCGTTCCCACTGCTTGTGCAAGCAATGTGGTACATGCACCGGTGCCGCAGGCGCACTCGAGCACCACGTCACCCGGCTGGAGGTGCGCGGCCTGGAGCAAGCCTGCCGCAACGACGGGGGCAACCACACTGCCGAATCCGCGTTCGTAGTCGCGGGCAAAATCGGGGCTTGCCCAGGAGCCAGCAGGGACTGGGGGAGAAGCATCCAAGGGAATGGCTCCTTTCATCGACGTATGACGTGTACCGTGTGCTTCCCTCAGTATAGAAGCGGAACTGGACGCCGCGTATGTGCGGCCACGTGCGTAAAGTACGCCGCATCCTGTACGATGGTGTTGAATCGGACATGGCCCACGGCACCTGGCTGCCGCTGGCGAGCAGCAATCATATGGAGTACGTTCTGAATGCCTGACAAACGCCCCACGAACCAAGGAAACACGCCGCCCTCACGCGATGACGACGTGGTAAAGCCACTTGACGAAGCAGAGAAAGACGGTGCGGATGTCGGCGGAGCGGGTGCGGGAGCGTCAGCCACCACGCCTTCTTCCCGCGGACCTGTCCTGATCGTGGCGGCCCATCCGGACGATCCCGAGTTTGGCTGCGGCGCGACCCAGGCCAAGTACGTGGCACAGGGGCGCAAGGTGGTCGTGGCTGTGGTAACGAGTGGTGAAGAAGGCGGCGAGGACCCGTCGATACCGGACGCGGTGCTCAAGGCGCAACGTGAGGACGAGCAGCGCCGTGCCTCGTCGGTCATCGGCGTTGACACCGTAGAGTTCCTGCACTATCCCGATGGGCATGTGGCCAACTGTTATGAACTCAAGCGGGACATCGTGCGGCTCATCCGGCGCCATAAGCCGGAAACCATCTTCACGCACGACCCAACCGCGCATATTTTTGACGGCCATATCAACCATCCGGACCACCGTGCTGTTGGCTTTGCCACGCTCGATGCCATTTTCCCCGCCGCCGGTAATCCCCGGAGCTACCGCGAACTGCTGTCAGAGGGACTCGACGCCCATAAGATCAACGAGGTGTACCTCTTTTTCACCGCGTCGGCCAATGTATGGATCGACGTTCACGGCTACGTCGAGACGAAGGCTGATGCGTTGCGTGAACATGCGTCACAGGTAAAAAAGCCCGACGAAATGAAAACGCGCATGCTCGAAGGCGCGCAAAAATCAGGAGAACCGCACGGCGTGGAAGCCGCTGAAGGGTTCCGGCGTGTCGTCTTCCATCGCGGATAGCGACGAAGCTGGCCATCGCAACGCGTTACCACCGGTACACCCCCACGGGCGTGATGATACGGCTGGAGTGGATGGTACATGGCAGTGATGGCAACGAGACTCGACAGGCGGCGCTGATGCCGCGCAAGTTACGGGAGCGAAAGACCGATCTTCGACGCGCTGGATTCGACGTGCGACCAGGCAAGGGCTCTCATACCGTGTGAGGGCATCCCCTGGTTGCAGCTACGGTGACATCGCTGGGGGCGATGGACGCGGTGCGCTCCCGTGCCAGGAGAAGGAAGTTCAGGCCATCATCCGCCAGGCGCGTGAAGCAGAGAGAAAGCAATCGTGAGCGCAGAACACCTCCGCTACTCGATGGATATCAAATGGAGTGATGAAGACCAGGCCTATATCGTCACGGTGCCCGAGTTGCCCGGTTGCGTAACGCACGGACGTACCTATGAAGAGGCGGTTCGCCAGGGGCAAGATGCCATTGAGAGTGTGCTTGATGCTCTCCACGCCTGGGGACGACCGATTCCAGCGCCGCGTCTATGCGGATGTGCCTGGCTAACTGAGCGTGAGCGCCCCGTCAGGCGGACGGCAGGCGCCCGAACCGCAACTGCCGCATGGCAATGGCTCCTCCCACCGCGAAGAGCAAGAGTCCCACACCGCAGACACTGATGACGGCCTGGTACCCTGCTGTGGTAAGGATCACACTCAGCACCGCGGTGCCCGCCCCACCGCCAAGAAACAGACTGAAGGCGAACAGCGCGACTGCCGTGGCCCGTTTCTCGGGAACCGCCTCGGTGATGCGTGTCTGCAACGTGCTGTGACAGAGCACAAATCCTGATCCCATGGCCAACATCGCGGCCGCGAAAAGCACCTGGCTGTGCGGTCCCAGCAGCACGAGATAGCTGAGCGCCAGTAGCACGGCCCCTCCACCCACCAGTGTGGGGCTTCCGATGCGTCTGGCAATGCGACCAATGTTCCGTGCCGTCACGACGCTCCCCACCCCATACAAACCCAGCAGCAGTCCGATGCGCGTATAGTCAAGGTGAAAATCGTCGTACAGGAACGCGCCAAGGTACGTCAGACCCGCCGTCAGCGCGCCTTCCGCGAAGACGAGGCCATCAATAGTCAAAGCGGCCCGGCTTCGTAACACGGAGCCGAATGGCGCCACCAATGCTCGCAGACCATAGCTCCCGAGAGCCCTCCCGCGTGATTGCGGGATACGGAACAGCCAGATTGCCGGAAGAAAGGTAGCCGCTCCACAGACGATGAAGAGTGCCCGCCAGCTGAGAACGCTGGCAAATATGCCGCCGATAGCGGGGCTCATCACGGTAGCGACCGATGTGATGGTCACGAGATTGCCGATAGCCGTCTGACGCTGTGACATCGGGAAAACGTCACCAATGTAGGCAAGCGTCATGGGGAAGACGCACGCCGCAAAGGCGCCTGTCACAATACGCAGCACGGTCAACGAGAAGAGATCGCCCGTCAGGCCGCACCCCAGTGTTCCCGCGCCAAACAGCAGCACCGCCACGCGCACCACCGCGACCTTTCCGAATCGGTCAGCGAGCGGGCCATAGGCAATTTGAAACAGGCCATACGGGATGGCGTAGGCGGTGACGATCAGGCCGGTCGCTCCAACGGAGGCGCGTACCGACGTCGCAATTGCTGGCAGCAGTGGCGCGACCATACGGGAGTCGATTGACACCAGAAAGGCCAGACTGGATAGCAGGGCGAGCGTCAGCATCGCCCGTTCAGATGGCCTGGCTGAATCAGGAGCAAGCATCACCAATGGCTTGTCGTATCTCCCGCGTGTGAGCATAGACAGCGCGGGTGTGACATCGCCTTGATGATCATGTAGTCACAAATGTGGCACAGCGGTGACGACACCGTCTGCTATGGTCGATTGCATCGCCGCCACGGCAATGGCAACCGCACGCACACCGTCTTCACCCGTGATCGCCGGAGGCTTTCCCGCGTTGACACGCGATACGAAGTCCCGCATCTCGAGCAGGTACGCATCTTCGAAGCGTACCAGGAACTCCTGGTACGAGTCTTGGCGTACACCATCGCCCGTGAGCAGGGTGTACGGCGTCTGCTGGTGACGGCCAATCTGGATGGTGCCGCGCTCACCAACGACCTCCGTCCGAATATCGTATCCGTAGGTCGCCTGCCAGTAACACTCGACATTGCCGAGCCGACCGTTTACATATCGTAGGTTCACCAGGGCGCTATCTACACCCGCGTGCGCGCGCACCTCGTCAGACACCAGCGCGCCCGCAAACGCGCTGACGTCCACCACCTCGGCACCCATCAGCCAGCGCGCCAGGTCAAAGTCGTGGATGGCCGAATCGAGGTACAGCCCGGCGTTCAACGGGGAGCGAAGGTAGCGTACCGGTGGGACCGAGGGATCGCGCGAAACGGCTTTGAACAGTACCGGACGGCCGATGGCACCCGCGTCGATGTGCCTTTTCGCTTCCGCATATCCCGGATCGTAGCGCCGCATAAAGCCAATTTGAAAGGCAACACCAGCCTCTCGTGCCGCATCTGCCGCGCTCACCGCGTCATCGAGGGACAGGGCTAGCGGTTTTTCACAGAAGATGTGCTTCTTCGCGCCTGCGGCCGCCCGCACCTGCGCCGCATGGACACCGGCAGGGCCAGCAATGACCACCATCGTGACGTCAGGGTCGTGGATGAGCTCTTCGGCCGTCCGATATGCGCTGACGGTGCCAAGAGCCATACTGCTACACATCGATGCCACGTCCCGCGCCGCTGCCTCATTTGGGTCAGCCACCGCAATGAGCCGCGCCCCCGGCACCGACGACGCCAGGTGCTCGGCATGGCGGCGACCCATTGCGCCGACACCGATGACTCCCACGCTGAGCATGAAGGGCCTCCTTTCCCTGCTCCGGGCAGGCCGTGTGCGTTGAAGACGTTTCCGGTATTACCGACTACAGGGAGACCGACCGCCCCTCGCGCGCCGCTTCGTAGAACGCGAGGCCCGCCTTCATGTTCTTGAGCACATCGTCGATCCCGGCCGGTGGCGGCGACCCATGACGCACACAGTCGATGAGCACGTCGATGGGACGTTGAAGCGTGGCGAGGTCTGACTGAGCCGGCAGCCCAAGCAACCAGCCTGGCAAGGGGCCAAAGTCGCCGTTCACGGCCGTTCGCTGGAGCAGCGTCGGGTCTTCCACGATTTGCCCCCGCGTGCCCACAATGTGGCGGCTCCAGTATGACGCTTCGTACGTGCCCGTCCACGTCACTTCGAGCACAGCGATGGCCCCGGATTGAAAACGATAGGTGGCAACGCCGAAGTCTTCGAGTTGTACGTCGGGGTGCATCAGCGTCGCCACCTCACCGCTGACCCGGTCGATCTCTCCGAACAGAGAGCGGAGGTGGTCGATGTGGTAAATGGCGTGGTCGAGCCATCCCCCGGCGGTGGCATGCGCCGGGTCGGTCCACCAGGTCGGCCCGAACTGACCGGGCCATTGCTGCGTGGGTAGGGGGGCTCGATGAATTACGAGGGCACTGATCGGCTTCCCCACCCGGCCTTCTTGAATCCACGTAGCGAGCCGCTGGGACGCCGGGGACAGACGCACGCTCGTTTCGCCCGAGAGAAACAGGACGCCGGATGCTGTGACGGCGGCGGCGATAGCCTCGGTCTCTGCCATGGACATCGCCACTGGTTTTGACGATACGATGTGCTTTCCAGCCTGCGCTGCCTGGATGCACACACGCGCGTTCTCAGAGATCCGGCAGGCCGTTGCAACAATCTCTACGTCGGGTGACTGTACAGCCTCAGCGTAGTCGGTGGTCCATCGTTTCGCGCCGTACTCCCTGGCCACCTGCTCCGCTCGCTGTGCATCGTGGTGTGCCACCACCGCGAGTTCCACGTCGGGTCGACTTGCCGTCATCCGGGCAGCCGCCAACCCGAGATACCAGTGATCAAGCCCGACAATCGCCACACCCGTTTTGTGATCCGCCATAGTTATCGAGTCCCTTCCAGTTCTTGTCGTACGATTCGTGTACCGGCCACGAGACTGTTCAGTTTTGCCACCGCTGCCCAGCGTGCGGTCTGGCTAAAACCACAATCTGGAACAATAGAGAGTTTTTCGGGCCGAACGTACTGCAGTGCCAGGCGAATGCGAGCGGCGATTTCGCTGGCAGACTCGACATAATAGTTCTTAACATCGACCAGGCCCGCTCCGAGTTCCCGATCGCTGGGGAACGCCTTCCAGAGATCGATTTCGGACATTTCCCGGTTGGCAAACTCCAGAACAAACTGCTCGGCGTGAAGATCAAAGATGCGCGGGAACAGGGGGCGGTAGCTGCGCTTGCCCACTGGCCGACCACGGAAGTTCCCAAAGCACATATGAATACCAATTTTTGCGGCCACGCCATCGACCGTCCGGTTGAAGATATCCACGAAAATCTCGGGCTGGTCCGGATAGACGGCGTACGATGGCTCGTCCAGCTGAATGAAGTCAGCACCTGCAGCCACCAGCGCCTTGCATTCCGCATTGACAATCGGCACCAGTGCCTCCGTGGCGGCACGTCGATCCGCGTACACGCCGCCCGTGGCCAGACGCCCGGAAAGCGTGAATGGCCCCGGACACGTGGCTTTCAACGGCCGTGTGCAGATGGACCTGAGATATCGAAACTCTTCGACAATCCCCAGGCCGCCAGGCGCCGCGACCGGTGCGAGCACCTCCCACTTGCCACGCTGATCGTGCCCTTCTGGTCCGAGTCTGCGGAGCAGTGGGGTGGATCGCAGACCCTGGAGACGGTCGTAAAAGCCAAGATTGAAGTCCTGCCGGTGCATCTCTCCATCCGTGATGACGTCGATGCCTGCTTCGACTTGATCGAGTACGGCTATGCGGACGGCGTCGTGAACGGTCTCCTCAATATCCTGTGTTCCGAACTCCCCGCGTGCGATGGCCGCGCTTGCGGCAACCAGCCATCCGGGCGGGGAGTAGCTCCCGACCGTACTGGTCGGCAGGAGAGGCAGTGCAGACATCACGAAAGACACCCCTTATCTTTGAACCGATGTCGAGCATCACTGTCCCGACGTGCTACCCGACGACACATGCCGATTCCCATCTACCGTTCAGCATGAGGCTGAGCCAGGCGCCCGGCGTCACACGCGGCGCACCCGTTCACGGTAGTCATCGTATGCGTCTTCGAAGCGCTGGGCGGATGCTTCTTTGCCAAGTATGAGGGAACTGGCCAGGACCAGCGGTGGCTGCCCCCGTTCGGCGAGCAACTGCGCTACCTGGCACTTTATCGCGTTAACCAGGATCGTGTTTCCAATGGTCGACACCGGACCGACAGGGGCATCAACTCCATCTACGGCCACGGCCCCGTCTCCAACCGGCGAGCAGTTATCGAGCGTCACATCGGCGATCTCATACAGTTTCTTCCCGCCACTGTGTCCGGCTTCACTTTGGGTGCTATGGGCCAGTGAAGTGACCGCGATGACGGGAAGTCCACGGCGCTTCGCTCCCAGCGCCACATCGATGACAACACCATTGACCCCGCTGCTCGAAAACACCATCATGATGTCGTGGGGACCAAAGGTAAAGTTCCGCAAGATGACCTCGCCGAAGCCCTCGAGCCGTTCGAGAAACATTGCCTGCCGCTGTCCATTACTGCCCACAACGTCCGTGTGGTACGTCAGCGACAGTTCAACAATCGGATGCCAGCCCGGATAACTTCCATAGCGCGGAAAGATTTCCTCGATCGCCATGCGGGAGTGGCCCGTTCCGAACAGATGAACGAGTCCCCCGTTGCCGATGCAGTCGGCGCACAGACGCGAGACACGGGCGAGGTTTGTCACCTGGGTTGCTTCGACGGCATCGACCACGGCACGGGCAGCGCGGATGTAATCGAGTATGCGTCCCTGATCGTCCTCGGTCATGCGGTCGCTGTCGCTCCCTGGTACGTGCTCGGTCCATGTGTTGATCCAGCATTATAGACGAGCAACGACCTGTGCCGTTTGTCAGTGGTTATCGAGGATGTCGTCGCCGGGCACCTCTTCTGTCAGTTCGGGATCAATTTCCGCGTCGATCAAATGAATTTCCTGAAACTCCCGTAAATCTTCCCAGCGGGCGCACTGCACCGCGAACTCGCCTGCGGCCATCCCCAGACGACGCGCTTCATCGGGACTATCCGCACGTATCTCGAACTGGAGCCGGAGGTGTACATTGATCCAGTATGTCCGCTCGCCCACGCCCACCCGTGAACCTCCGTACATGAATGGCACGTTCGACCATGCGCGTGCAGCATACGTGAGCGGTGCGCACCGCGTCAACGCCTCTGCACCAGAGGTCTCACTGCGGCGTCCACCTTGATTCCTGCCCGCCGGACCACGACGCGAGCGATTACCAAATGGTGGCGCCGCCATCGACAACGAGGACCTGCCCGGTCATATAACTCGACGCGGCCGACGCCAGGAACACCGCAACCCCTTTTATATCGTCTGTGTGCCCGAAGCGCGCAAGCGGCACGCCGTGCAGTATCGCCTCCTGGCCGCGAGCAATGACGCCTTCGCTCAAGCGCGTCGGAAAGTAGCCGGGTGCGATGGCATTCACGGTGATCCCGTACGGTGCCCAATGACTCGCAAGGTCCATCGTCATGGCGATGACCGCCCCTTTACTCGCGTGGTATCCCACAGCTGACAGCACCTCGGGTCGCGAGGCTCTGAGACCGGCTGTCGAGCTCACGTTGATGATGCGGCCTCGACGCCGAGAAATCATATGACGGCCCACCGCCTGTGACATGGCAAAGGTACCCGTGGCATTGACATCGAGCACCGCCCGCCACTTGTCCATCGGCATATCCTCCGCCGGTGCCGCCCACGAAATCCCGGCATCGTTGATGAGGATGTCGATCTTCCCGAACTCAGCAATGGCACGCGCGACGCACGACTCTATATCGTCACTCCTCGTGACGTCGCATGTGACACCGAGACAGACAAATCCCTGGGACCGCATCACGTCAACGGCGGGGGCAAGCCATTCCGGGCGGCGTGCGGCAATGACTACGGCTGCTCCCGCTTCGGCCAATCCCGTCGCCATGGCATACCCGAGGCCGCGGGAGCCACCCGTGACGAGCGCAACGGTTCCTCGCAGGTCAAAAAGATCAAGAGCGCCCATACCTACTCCTATCTGTCATGATGCATACGAGGGATCGTTCTGGGGTCGCCAAGGGAGGCATGGGAAAAATGTAGGCCGAAGGAAGCTATCTATTGACTTTGACACGCGTAACCTTTATATTCTCTATGTCGATAATGATATCCCACGAATAGGAGCATGGCTCCGAGTGATCCGGAGCAAGCATGCGTCGGGAGGTGTGGAGTGCCCCACGAGCTTATCGGGCGGTGTCCTGTGTGCAGCGAAAGCATGGAAGCGGTCCGGCTTGCATGCCCGTCCTGCGGCACGGCCATTGAAGGCCGTTTCATCCTCGGCCGTTTTCAACGATTGTCTTCAGACCAACTCCAGTTTATCGAAACCTTCATCCGCTGTCGCGGTGTAATCAAAGATGTTGAGGAGCAACTCGGCATTTCATACCCCACCGTACGCGGTCGCCTCGACGCAGTGATCCGTGCTCTCGGCTACGACGTGCCGGAAGACACAACCGCGGTGGATCGCCGTCGCGAGATGCTCGAAAGTGTGCGGAATCATACGCTCACTGTGGAAGAAGCAGACCGCCTCCTGCGTACATCCGTGCGAAAGGGGGCATGACGTGGCCCCTGAAACAGTCACAGAACAGGTCTTCGCGGTCCACGGCGCCGTTATGGTGGATATTTCCAACATCTGCGGAAGAATCAATGTCCGTGGCTCTGATCGTAGCGACGTAACTATCCGTGCGCGAAAGGATACGAATGGGCACGAGGCCGTGGCCAAAGCGACGGTGATCGAGATGGGGCAGGACGGTGACCGGGTGTGGGCAAAGACACAGTTCCGCCAGGGAGTGGGTGCGCTCTACGGGTTGCTCGAGAACAATGGGCGCCCGGTCGACGTGTTCTATGACGTGGAATGCCCACGAAAGGCCATGGTTTCCGTGAACGGGCTGTCGTGCTCGCTGAACGTGGCGAACATCGACGGCGACGTCAAGACGAACGCCATGAGTGGCCGCTCGGAAGCATCCCATGTACACGGCGATGTCAGCATGAACTCGGTGAGTGGCGCGCTGAGTGCCATAGGCGCGACGGGCCGTATTCGGGCCAGGAGTGTAAGCGGCCGTATCGATGCCACCGACTGCCATGCGAGCGAGTTTCGCATCAATACCGTGAGCGGTACGATGCGGCTAGACACCCGAACGCTGCCCGAGCATGGAACGTCGATCACCACGGTCAGTGGCCGCTGCGAACTGGCTATTCCTCGTTCGTCTGCCTGCACGATCGTCAGCCACAGTGTCAGCGGCAGTGTCCATTGTGACCTGCCAGCGAACGTGCTTGAATCGAAACGAAGTCGCTGGCGCGCAACACTCAACGGCGGCGGAACTGAGATTACCTTCAACTCCGTGAGTGGCGGGTTGACTATCCGCCCCTCTTCTCCCAGCACTGCGACCGACCACGCGCGCACAGCCGAGGCCATGGTGACACCAGGGCCAGCACCGGCGTCATCCATGGACGTGCCGCCAACTTCGAGCGACATGGTTGAACCGGCGCGACCGGCCGAGCCAGTGGCGCCGATGGCTCCCATGCGCCCCATGACACCCAGAGAACCGATGACGTCTGCCTCGTCTCAGGGCGCCACGGTTTCGGCTGATGTCCCCGGGGAGAAAGGTTCACCAGAAAGTTCAGGTGATGACATGCTGCAAATCCTGAAGGCCATCGAACGAGGGGATATCTCTGTCGATGAAGGATTGGCCAGGCTCGATGCAATGGAAGTGACCACGGTGAAAGGCGGCACACACGATGCCTGAACAACGTTACGATGTTCCAGAGCGCGTCACGCTCATGATCATGGCAGCAGGAGGCGAACTCGATATCACCGGCTGGGCAGAACCAGTCATCGCGATTGAGACGTCTGGCTCACGAGAGGCACCGTTTTCGTTCAGCCGCAGCGGAGACGTGGCAACCCTGACGCTCGATAGCGGCGCGCATATCCATCTCCCGTCACAGGGAAACGTACACGTGCAGCAGGCATCGGGGCGGGTCAAGGTTCAACATGTGTCCGGCAGCGTCACTTTGTCTCGCGTGGATGGCGATGTGGCGCTGCACAGCCTCGGCGGTGATACGTCCATCTCAGACGCCCTTGCCGACATCACGGGCGAACAGTTGCTCGGCGCAACAACGGTCACCGATTGCGGTGGCGACGTGCGTTTGTCGCAGATCGAAGGCAAGCTGAGCATCGAATCTGTCGGTGGCGACATCCGGGTGCGCGATGCCCGCTCGGACGTAGATATTCGCCGCGCCTCGGGCGATATCAAGATTGAGGGCGTGCTTGGAACCTGTCTCCTGGATGGATGTGCGGGAGATCTGCGGCTACGGGATCTCGCCGCCCATGGTGCCGTAACCGGCAGTGTCAGCGGTGATGTGCGTATCGAAGGGACTGGCGGAAGTATCGCGATCAATTCCGTTGGCGGTTCGTTGACCGCTCTAGACGTGCGTGGTGCATTGATCGCCGCTGGTACTGTCGGCGCGGACGTGAGTATCGCCTCTGTCACTGGACGTGTTCAACTGCGCTCCATCGGCGGGAACCTGAAGGCGACGTCGGTGGACGGGCCTCTCACCGTCGGCTCCGTTGGAGCGGGCGTGTCGCTCAAGGAGCTTGCATCGCCAGTCGAACTAGGCGACATTGGCGGTAGTGTCCGCTTGCGCTCGATGCACGGACTCACCACGCTCCGCCGCTCTGTCGGCGGAGAGTGTTCTGTGGGTGAGCTCTTCGCGGGGCTTCAGATCCATGGCCACGTGGGTGGATCCGTGGGCCTGAAGGATGTGCATGGCGACGTCAATGTCGCGGGAAGTGTTGGTGGCGATGCCAGTGCCCATGACATCACCGGTGCTCTGACGATCAACACGGTCTCGGGTACGCTCAAACTTGTTGATGGGACGGGCCCCGTCACTGTTCATGGCAATGTCAGTGGAGACCTGGTGGCGCGGGACGTCACCGGCGCCTTAGCCGTCCAGGCGGTGCGCGGAAACGTACGCATTCGCGACGCTGCAGGCAGCTGCACGATTGGCACGGTGGACGGAAACGTACGCTTCGATGCAGGGAGTGGCGATTTCAAGCTGGACGAGGTACACGGGAGCACCGAGCTTCAACGTGTGACCGGTTCAGTGGTGGTGTTGTCTGTCCAGGGAAGCATGAAGGTGGTTCAGCATGGCGGTGATCTCCTCTGTTCTGACGTTCGAGGGGATGTCACACTGGAGGGCACTCCGCCGTCAGGTCGCTCGTATGACGTCACGACGACGGGTGGCGCTCGCGTTCTGATTGGGCAGCGCGATCCCGTTATCCTGGATCTAGCCAGCGCACACGGCACTATTCGCTGCTCGGTCCCGTTGACAGACCGGACAGAAGACCAGCATCACCTTCACGGGTACGCCGGGCGCGATGGCGGTCGCATACGCATCCAGGCGGGAAGCGATGTCACTGTAACAGGTGACGACGCATCCCGCCATGGAGACAGAGGATTCGACGCGATGAAGGATGTTTTGGGCGAGTCCGTAGCACAGGCAATGCGAGGAGCATTCGCTGGCGTGAGTGCGTCCGGTCAAGGAAATGTCCAAAAGGAAATCGATCGAGCAATGGAACGCGCACGGAAAGCAGCGGAACAGGCAGCTGCCCGCCTGATCGAGCACCGTTTTCGAGAGCGGGAGCACGGGCGACCAAACGTGTGGAAGCATGTTGCGGGCCGCGCCGGTGACGCATCGTGGTGGCGTGCCGGGAACGCGGACCAGTCCGATGAGGCGAAAGCACAGAGCTCGCGGCTCGACGACCTCGGCTCACGTATCGAGGAGACTGTTGAGCAGGCTATGCGGGGAGTCCAGCAGCACCTCAAGGAGGCAGCCGTTGCGGAAATGCGACGGCGACTGAAGGAACGGATCGCGGTGGACATGCAGGATAAGGCGGGTCATCGAGTCGAGGACACGGTGGCGCGGTTTCGCGAACGTGTGCGCAATGGCGATTGGCAAGGTCTCTGGGAAGAAGTTGGGGGCGGTCGCCACGCTGCATCGCCCACCGACGCCGCCGCTCCCGCGCCAGACCCGCGTTTGAACCGTGAGCATACCGAGACTGCACAAGTGCCGCTGACCATCCACCCTCCGAAGCCGGGTGCTCACGGCACGAGCCCGGCACCGTCCGTGGGAATTGAACGTGATGACACACAGCGCATCGCGGTACTGCAACTTTTGAAGGACGGACGTATCTCCGTCGAGGAAGCAGAGCGACGCCTGGATGCTCTCAGCAGGTAGACGCAGGCATTAGTTGCGCTGGCAGTCGTGCACTCTTCCGGCTGCCAGCGTCGTCATGTAGCAGTGACTGTCTCATCGGAGCAGTCGTGGCCCAATGGTAACGTATACACTGAAGTCGTACAGGCCGCATCATGCGATTGAACGACCAATAGGTTTATCTCGGTGCAGCTGTGTTAGAGATATCGTTCGGGACGGCCAACGACCGTCTTGTCTCCGAACGCTCAAGCGGCGTTGGTCAGGATAAACGCGTCTCGAAGCCCCCTCGCAAATCCCTGACGCCGATCCATGAGTGTGCTACCGCACGCGGGGCAGGAGGGACAGTTGGGGCCGTCGTGCCAGCGCGACGTGAAGAGCGCCACGTTGCGGCATTCGCCGCAGACATAACGATCCGTGATAAAGCTCTTCCACATAGCGTCAGATCCTTTCGGGCCACTAGTCAATGGGTTGCTACCCGTTACGAGGCTCCCACACCTCAGTCAAAACGCAATCCCAGGGAAGCTTAAATTCGTCGCTCGGATCGTACACATCTGATTGAAAGTTCACCACCAGCACTTCAGGCGCGGTCAATGCTTTCCAACCGTGCATGACACCTGGCGGAATCTTGAGCAGGCGGGGTCGTTCGATGCCGAGAAACACAGGATTGACGTGTCCGAATGTCGGAGAATCCTCGCGGATATCCACGAGCGTCACCTGCAGTTTGCCACGCGTAACGGTGAACTGGTCGGTATGGTGCTGATGGAGGTGCCAGCACTTCACGACACCGTGGTCGGTCGCGCTTTGATAGCAGTGCCGGGGAACAACAAAGCCTTCGTGTTCAACCCACGGAAGGCTCCAAAGCTCGATCACGTCACCACGGCCGTCCAACATCGGGGTCAATTCCTTGAGGAGCACCCCATCTATGGTTGGCGGTCTGAAAGGTGATTGAAGAGCATACCGCTGCGCCTGGAGCCAGGCCAGTGTGACGTCACGCGCCTGCATCGTTACCTCCGGGACGTCTCCGTGAGTGAGATGTGTGCAGCCGAATCACTCCGCGCTCTCCATCGTCTGGTGTACCACTTCCGCAGTGCGTGTTCCCGCTGCAACCAGCCTCAGACGTCACTGGCACCTGTCAGCATGCCACTGGTCCCCGGGTCGTCCAGGCGTCCCAGTCCAGTTGCTTCACGTCCTCAGACCATC
>JAABUZ0100001320.1_pt1 | contig 48195 bp, 41 predicted proteins | sample 5562091 | NCBI WGS metagenome assembly JAABUZ01 (sample SAMN12813069, study PRJNA571459) | rock metagenome | isolation source: Antarctica rocks | place: Antarctica: Victoria Land, Linnaeus Terrace sud | collected 2015-12-21 | reverse complement strand
ATACAGTCAGTAGGAGGTCTGAATAGCTTCGTATAGAGCTCCAATTCCTAAGAGGGAGTGTTGGAAATGGGGTACGTATGCACATACGTACGCACATACGTTACCCCGGTGGTTAGGTATTTCCGCTTCGGCCGAAGCGGCTTGGCGCTAGGGGTATTTATCCTGCCTCCCATTTCTTCCTTCATCCGTATGCTCTACCTACTACATAGTTCAGTCAATATATCTATATGCCACTCTGCCCCCATATGACCTCGTATTGCAACAGGTTATGAGCCCGGGTTAGCTCTATTCCGCTACCGCAAATATCAAAGGGCAGAAGCATCGAACTCGCTGTCACCAAAATCGACCTCCATCCCTTCATACCTCAACCACCATACAACAATGGAAGGTTCGGAGAACTACCGGGTCCCTAAGCTAAAGGGGAGCGAGAATTATGAGTCATGGAAGGAAGATATAACCAGTGCCTTGAAAGCCAAAGGTCTCTGGATGATCACCTCTGGTAAGCTGGAGAAACCGGAACCACTGAAATCCGACGCCTCTACGGAAGATAAAAAGGAGTATGCTACTGCTACTCACTATTGGGAAGATAGAAACGACAGGGCCAGCGGTATGATCAGCTTCAGCTGCGAATATGGACCCAGAGTTCATATAGCCAAAGTAGACGACGTAACCAAGATGTGGTCTACTCTGAAGACTCAATATGAGCAGTCAGACTTAACCACCCTTTACCTGGCAATCAAAGAGCTCACCCAATCCAAACAATCGGATTTCAAATCCATTCAGGACTATGCTGACTCGCTCAAGCGAGCCGCCACCAAGTGTTCAGACACCGGAAAAAAGGTAGAGGAGTGGATGCTGAGCAATCTCTTCCTTCTAGGCCTGAACGAGAGTCTAGAACCGTACATCTTCGGCCTGATACAGAGCGCCAAGGTCAACAAAACCGATCTATTAACCGATGATATGACTATCGCTCTAGCCGACCATGACAAGCGGTCAAATCAAGAGGAGGACTTCAGTTCCAAAAGTATGGTAGCTCAATTTGGTGGCAAGAAGCCGAAATTCGGGAACAGTAGATTACGGAAGGGATCGAAAAATGCGCTCATTGCGAGCAAGGGGGTCACAACGAACAGAATTGCTGGCTTCTACATCCAAAGCTTCGTCCAGATGGATGGAAGTCCCTTCAGGAAAGAAAGGACCTGACCAAAGAAGATGACTTCGGAATAAGCTCCGGAGCCAGAATAGTCAGAACAATGAAGGCCTCCATCGACTGCCGAGCTGGCAGCCACACAGATACTTGGTGGATAGACACCGGAGCTGAGGACCATGTCTGCTACGACATAGGCTTGTTCGATGAACAGTCATACCGAAAGGTCACCGGTAACAGCATTGTTACTACAAATAATGAGGCAGTACCCATCGTCGGAAAAGGTTCGGTTATGATTGACATTTTGCTGAACGATCAACCAACCAAAATCCGGCTAACCAATGTTTATCACTGCCCAGGACTACACTATAATTTGATGTCAGTCGGTCAGGTGGAAGCCAAAGGGTATACATGTAGTATAAAGAACGGCAGATTCCGGTTTATGGATTCAAAGAGTGCTGTCGCCCTCACTGGCTCGAGAAATAAAGGGGGGGCCTATTTCGTGGATACACCATTCAACCCCTCAAAATCAGTCATCCTGGCAAGCAGTTCAGGATCAGCCAAGGCGTCATGGCGCCAATGGCACAAACGGTTAGCTCATCTGAATATGGCAGACGTCAAACGCCTGGCCAGCATGAGCACCGGCATAGATGTGGATTCGGCTAATAGCCTAGAAAATGAAGAATCCCCAGAATCGGTATGTGGGGCTTGCGCCATAGGCAAGCAAAATCGGGCCCCAAGCCGAAAACCTCACACCAGGGCCACCAAAGTAGGTGAGCTAGTACATACGGACCTCGCCGGCGGTGGTAAAATACCTATGACCGATGGAGGATCCAGATATGTAGCTACTATGATTGATGACTACAGCCAATATACGACCACCTATCTACTGGAGCGAAAATCCGACCTAAAGGAAAAACTCCGGAATTACCTGATATTGATGAAGACTCGGGGCACTCCGGTCCATCGACTGCGGTCAGATAATGGAGGCGAGTATACTGGTCATCAAACCATTGAATTGCTCGAAGAGCATGGGGTCAAATGGGAGCCGACGGCACCATATAACCCGAGTCAAAATGGAGTTGCAGAGCGATGTTTTCGCACCCTTTTTGAACGAACTCGCGCTATACTGACTAGCGCCAAATTGCCGATAAGGCTATGGGGGGAGGCGATAATGACCGTCACCTACCTTAAAAACAGAAGTCCTACCACTGCGTTGGACCAGATAACTCCCTATGAGGCATGGCATGGCAAGAAGCCTGACCTTAGCTACCTACATACGTTTGGATGCATAGCCTACCACCATGTGGAGGGAGCTCGCCGAAAGCTTGATGACAAGAGCTTAAAATGTCATTTCTTGGGCTATGAGGGAGCCAATCAGTTCCGCTTGTGGAACGGGAAGAAGGTACTAATATCTAGTCACGTTCAATGGGACGAGGTAGTCACCGAAGCCTGGGGGTATGAAGACCTTTCGGTACTAAGCTTCGATGATCAAACCGACGATGCACCTTCCCCGATAAAAACCACTGAAAATGCGAAGATCGCGGAAATTGCCGACGATCACCAAACAAGAACACCAGTCGCTCCACAGAAAGCTAGGAGCAGGCCACTGGAACTAGAATCAAGCGAGCCAGATAGCTCAAGCGATTCTGATGCACCTGATGCTCCGAGCGGACGTTCCAAACGGGCCACCGCTGGACCTGTTGACTACAGGGCACTAAACGACCCCTGGGCCAAAGGCCATAGTCGGGGCTTTGCCAGTAGAGTAAACCGAGTTCAGATTGAATCGAATACTCCACAAACAGTGAAGCAGGCGAGAGCTAGTCCCGATTGGGAACAATGGAAGCTCGCATTCAGGAGTGAGCTCGACGCTCACACCAAAAGTGACACCTTTACCCTAGGGACACCTCCGCCGGACCGGCGAATACTGCCGACGCGCTGGGTAACTACCATTAAGCGAGGAGCCAAAGGGGAGGTGATCAAATACAAAGCTAGATGGGTGTGTAAGGGGTTCCGTCAGGAGCAGGGAATTGACTATGATGAGACCTTTGCTTCGGTGGTCAGAGCCACGATCATCAAAATGCTCCTAGCATTGGCGGCCAAATATGACTACGAAGCCGAACAAATGGACGTCGTCACCGCTTTTCTAGAAGCACACCTAAAAGAAGAGGTCTGGGTGCAGCAACCTCCGGGGTTTGAGCAAAAAGGGCCAAATGGGACCTTTTTGGCCTGTCGCCTAAACAAGGCCCTATATGGACTAAAACAGGCACCTCGGGAATGGTATGCAACCCTGAAAGTTTACCTCATCTCCATCGACTACCAAAGGGTAGAAATTGACCATTCAGTGTTCATTCATGATAATGGCATCATTATCGCTATCTATGTGGACGATTTACTCATTCTAGGACCGAATATACCCGATATCGAAGCTCTGAAGCTGCAATTTGCAGAGCGCTTTCAAATGAAGGATCTTGGCTCAATCGGGTGGTATCTAGGAATGCACATAACTCGTGATAGGGCTGAACGAACTCTTTGGATCAACCAAAGCACCTATATCAAGCGAGCCATCGAGCTCCTGGGCATGAGCTACTGCAGCCCAACTAAAACACCGATGCACCACAGGTGCCAGCTCAAGAAGAACGTCTATTGGAAGTCCAAGGAGTGGGTCGAGTATCAAGCTACCCCTGAAGAAATAGGGGGCTACCAATCAATCATAGGAACACTGATGTGGGTAGCCTGCCAAACACGGCCAGACATAGCCTATGCAGTGGGCAAATGCAGCAGATATTCGGCGAATCCTACCCCCGACCATGACCTAGCTGTCAAACAGATCATTCGATACCTGGCCGGCACTTTTGAGCTGGGGCTTCGATATGGACCTTCCAGAGCAGAGGGAGTTGGGGGAGCTGAATTCTTTGGATATACCGATTCAGCCCATGCGGATTGCTTGGATTCCCGAAGGTCCACCTCCGCCTATATGTTTTTCCTATGGAATGGACCAATTAGCTGGAGCTCCAAACGTCAGCAATGCGTCAGTACGTCATCTGCTGAAGCTGAATACGTCGGCGAATGTAATGCAGCCAAAGAAGTCACCTTCCTGGTTCAAGCATTGAAAGAGGTGGGATATGAAGGTTCAGATACGAACCCAACCACCATTTTAGCTGACAATCAGGCGGCTATAAAAATGGGTAGCAATCCCGTCAATCACCCCCGGGCTAAACACATTGATACGTCGTATCACTATGTCCGGAACAAGGTAGAAGAGGGAGCAATCAGATTGGAATACATACCCACCGATCAAATGGTAGCCGACGGCCTCACCAAGCCCCTGGACTCAGGCAAATTCCTAAGGTCCAGGTCAGTCATGGGACTAGCTTCAAGGATTGAAGCTACCCCCGCCGGGCATGGCGCCGGCGAGTAAAAGAGCATGGATATACAGTCAGTAGGAGGTCTGAATAGCTTCGTATAGAGCTCCAATTCCTAAGAGGGAGTGTTGGAAATGGGGTACGTATGCACATACGTACGCACATACGTTACCCCGGTGGTTAGGTATTTCCGCTTCGGCCGAAGCGGCTTGGCGCTAGGGGTATTTATCCTGCCTCCCATTTCTTCCTTCATCCGTATGCTCTACCTACTACATAGTTCAGTCAATATATCTATATGCCACTCTGCCCCCATATGACCTCGTATTGCAACAGGTAGGATAGGATGATACAGGTATATAAATGAAAACCAGAGACACGGGTAGAAAACCCCAGAGAGGGAGATATCGAAAGGTTGATGATTAGGCTTGCGGGGGCGAGGATTGAAACTATATATTGAAAATCAACAAAACTCACTCCCCCATCCCTTTCTCTCTTTCTTCAGTCTCACTATCTTCTTGATAAGAGGCTGAAGTGGAAAGGATGGTGAATTAGTGGGGAAGAGGATGGGTTTTAGATGAGAGAGAGGCTTATGTGGTAAGGGGCTAGGGTGAAAAGGGGGGGAAATGGTGGTGGTGAAAGGAGGGGGAGGCGTGGAGATGGGGGGAAGATGGGTCGTGGGATATGAAGGGACGAGGGGGGTAGGGACGAGAGACGGAACAAGGAATATTTGGAGAGTAAATATGGGGGGGGGGTGGGGAAAGGAAATGGCAGGGAGAGGCGCGGCAGGCAGGTAGGAATTGGGAAGGAATCGGTAATTGAGGCTGACTGGGGATGAGGAGTGGGTGGAGACGGGAGTGGGAGCAAAGGGGCCAGGGACGAGATGCTTGAGATGGGGGAAGGGGGGTTTGGGATCGCTATTGAGATCATCAATACTACTCATTCACCTCCTCGTTTGCCCCCGAAAATCAAAGAAGCGGGATGGCGGGGACGGGGATGATGATGCAAAGCCGTTTGATCGGGATGTTAAGAAAGGCGGTGCTGCTTATTCAACGCACCTCACCTTCCACCCACCATTATCCTACGTGCCCATCCGTTCCCTTCACGAGTCATACGCCAGCTGCACTCGTCTCATTCCGTGGCCCAAAAATTGGCTCTCCTCCCAACGCACCACTCCCACCCCCTCACACCACCCCCTCCCCCAAACTCCCCGGCACCCCCAACTCAAACACCCCAAATGCCTCCTCCCCGTAAGCGCCAAAAAACTATCCGCTGCCGCCATCGGCCCCGGACCCCCCACCAACCGGAAAAACTCCTTGCTATCCCCATCTAAACTCTCCAGGCTCGGTCTCCCCCTCACATTCACCCTCGCCTTGATCGCCCCCAACGCCTGCGCCTCAAACGTCGCGATTCAACGCGCCAGAGCCTCGACGCTTTTGCGCAAGTCTTCGGCGCTTGCGAACACTTTATTCATCCAGTCGATTTGCGCGGTCATGATCGCGTTCACGACGTTGCCGGAAAGGACGTACTCAAGCGCTCGTGCGCGGCCGATGAGGTTGACGAGGTATTGCAGGCCGCCGGCGCCGAGGAGGAGGCCGAAACCGGTTTCGAGTTGGGGCGAGGCGCGTGTTGGAGCCGGCGTAGCGGATATCGTACTGCAGAATCTCATCTCCCGCGCCCCTAGCACGGCCGCTGACCTCTGCGATGAAGATCATCGGCAGCTCCGAGAGCAATCTCACGCTCTCCGAGATCTGATTCGCGATGACCGTGCCATTTGCGGGCGGCGGGGCTGAGTCTGTGGCGCTGAGGAGGCGGATGTTCGTAGTGGGCAATCCAGAAGTCCCGGTTGGCGGAGGACAGGGTGATGACTTTTGTGTAGTTGGGGTTCAGGGTTGCGAGGAAGGTGTCGAGATCAGCGGCGAGGGTGTAGTCGTAGAGGTTGATGGGGGTGTTGGAGATGGTGGCGCGGAGGATGGAGGGATTCAATATTAAAATTGATTTAAAAATCAACTTGAACTTTCTTTGACATGTAAATATCAGAATTTCCTGATGATGAATCTAAGTACATAGTAATACTGAGTTACATCGCTTGAGACTTACATGAGAAGAATTTGCTGAACGAGGCATGAACTATTTAGATTCATGAATTCTTTCAGATTTGAACTGCGCAAGAGTGGAGGACTTCATCTTGATGCTAGATCAATGTAAAAGGAGATGGTTGGGTGCGAAGAAGCGGAATAAACTACCTGGAGCGAACACCGACTAAATATAACGTCGGGTCCCAAAAAGTAGAAAACTTCTAAAAGATGGCTTGGCCCTAACATCGGCTCAGCGATGTCCCTTGGGGGGCGGGGAGCTTCAGGGTTTTATGGCTGGATCCAAGGCTCTCCTCGCCCGTTCATCACCATACATTTAGCCTCTTCATGACGCTGACCTTACATCCTTACTGGCATGTTCTTCTTCTGGCCGCGAGCGTGATTGGTCAAAGGCGCAAGAACAGGGGATTGAAATTGAGTTGGCCATCAAGCTGGGTAGAACGTTGCTATTCCGTGACTTTAGCAAGTCCAGGGCTTCTACGGAGTACCACCTGTGTGACCGCGCCGGTCACCTCGACTCCTCACCATTGCCATCGCCATCGCCATCGCCAGCTGCCGAATAGTGTAAGTTACCTACCTTTTAAAGTGCCTGGACAGTTGGCTGTACGCACCGTTTCTTCAGGAAGTCCCGACTGGCTGGCTGAGGGAAGATGGAAAAGCGGACCACTTGACCTGTGCAAAGTAAGGTAACCATAGAAACGTCGCTCTGAAGGGGAGCTTACCTTGAAGGAATGGTCACACTTCTGTCGATATACTTGGTCTAGCAGTGGTGTACTTTGTAAGGGTGAGGGTGAGGGTGAGGGTGAGGGGCTAAGGTACCTTTTGCCTCCATATCACAGCGATGACGTCGCCCAGAGCCGAGAGCAAGCCGATTAGTAACTTTTCAGTACTACTACGTACGGTACCTACCTAAGGTACCTAGCCGGCAATACGCAAAACCCGGAAGAGGAGTTGAAGTCGATTTGAGTAACTAATCGAGATTTATGTAAGAAACTTCGATATGGTACCGAATTTCACTATAATTCGATTTATTTTAAACATTCACTTCATGCTAACATGACTTTCACGCTTAACTCGTATTGTTAATCAAACAGCTTTGATACAGAACATGAGACTGAGCTGAACACTAGATTAAACGTCAACATCGAGTTATCCCTTTGACCGCCACAAGGTCGGCCACCCCCTTTGATCAACAGCTAGGCCGAATTTGGTAGCAGCTTGACTAGATGAAGTACGGGTGCTTAATAAACCGCGCTGTCGCCGACTCGCCGAATCCAAATAAATGCTCGTATGCTTAGTCATTGGTGGGGTCCCCCTACCTTGTGGCGGTCAAAGGGATATCCCTTAAACCGTCATTAAAGCTGTCATCCCAGAATTACGGCAGCTAACCATATGTAGTACGGATATTGACTCAGCGTCGCTTATTTGACCCATAGGAAGATTCTTATGTGCGGGGTAGTAAGAAAAAGGGGGTTGCTTCTCAGCCTTCTCACGGGTCAAATAAGGTAAGCGACGCTGAGTCAATATCCGTACTACATATGGTTAGCTGCCGTAATTCTGGGATGGCAGAGGTCAGGACTCAAGCCAGGGTTTCAAAACGGAAGCCTCGGTTGCATGCTCATAGAACGGAAGCCTCGGTTGCATGCTCATGAACGGAAGCCTCGGTAGCAGGCTACATAGACGCTCTAAATAGGAAGAGCTGGTTCATGTATATATAGAGCTGCTCGCCGATAGTTTGTTCTGCAGCAATTAGTCTGAATTCAACCCATCTGATAGTAGACCAATTGATGCTAGAACCCTTGCCTACTAGGAACCCTAACTAGATTACTAGAGGCAGACCTTACAATATACTTGATCAGATAATAGATTCAGCCCTGTTATTATTCGTTAATGAGTTATTGTTGCGACCGTCAACGTCGCATGCGATATCGATACATAATCGAGCGATTCAATGAAATTCTATGCGCGGGCAATGCGTCCGTGTTCGATTTCGCATGCGTGATATTGCTAGCAGTTAGCCTGACGAGCGTCGATAGGTTATTAGGCATATCACTGCATTACTGTGCATGTCGACATGTATTGCGCCTACTGTATCATACCGGCGAGAAGAAACGCCGAAATCGGCTTCAAACTGAGTTTAATCTCGAGCTCGAGTTTTACATGATGCTTCGTTGAGTCATTAACCCCTCGTTTATTTGAATCATGTTTTCTACCTCGATATGAGTTTCAACCGGGTTGAATACAAACCGTTTCAGGGTCTAAATCAGGCTAGAAGCCGTCGTAACTTCAGTTCAAGAAACTGACTACTGTCGGTAAGGTATGTACTCTGCGGCTCTGCCATGTATGGACCAGCTATTTTGGGCGCCCAAAGCAGCCATCCGCTTGATCCGTCCAACTTCGTTCGGAAGAGACGGAACCGAGACTTCCTGTAAGGCTGTAATAGTGGCTTCTATGACTGTAAGTCCCCTTTCGGGAATCTGCTAACCGCACTTGAGTTACCCTAACTATAAGAAATAGGAATATCAAGGATTAATATGTTTTTAGCATCCATCTCTTGATCTACCCCATTTTCGGGTCGCCGACTTCACGGGCATTGAGCCAAGGACGAAAGGAACCTTAGCGCGAGAAATATGAGAGGACTTTGGCAGCTGGAGCGATGCTGTAGTACTCGTAATATAAAGCTTATGCAATGTCGCGACTGTACTCGGCTAATGTGATAAAGATCTAGTCGCTCACTTGGGAATTTCAGATACCCACGATCTTTATAATGAGGGTCTTACTCTTGTCAATCGTATGGCCTTTGCTCATGGTCAGCGCTGTCGGCCAGATCCAGGCTTCGGCTCTCCTCGGAGCTCAACCCATAAGCCCCGAAGACAGGATCTATACTGGCGACCAGACCTCGAATACCATCACCGTCATCAAACCCCTCACAAATGAAGTGCTCGGAACTATCAGTCTTGGAGACGCGCGATTAACCGACAATATCTCTCCCCAGTACCTCAAGGTGGTCAACAGCCATGGACTTGGCTTCTCTCTTGATGGACAATACATCAACTCCGTCGCGACGACAACCAACACCCTCACTGTCATTAGGACGCTCGACAACAGTATTGTGTCTCAGACGTCGGTCGATCGCGCATCTCACGAAGGGTTCTTCTCCCACGACAACCGTACGGTCTGGGTCGCTTGCCGCGGCACAAAGTTTGTCGACATCGTCGATGAATTCAAAGGAGGAGTCATTGGGAGGATCGAGACTTCAACCGCAGGCCCGAGCAAGGTCCTGTTCAGCCCAGATGGCCAAACAGCATATGTCAACCACATCGTCTCGCCAACGGTGAATATCATTGATCTTCAGCAGCGCAAAGTCATTTATACCATTAACGGACTTGCCGACAAGTTCTCCTCTGACATGATGCTGTCCGCAGACGGTAAGAACCTATGGGTAGCGCACAAGAACGTCGGGAAGACCTTCGTGATCGACCTTACAACGCGCACGATCGTTACCTTCCTGAACACTGGGTTGGAAACCAACCATCCGAATTTTGCCATCATCAACGGTACCCTACACGCCTTCGTTACCAGCGCTGCGATGAACGAAACCATGGTCTACCGGCAAGACTCCGCTGGCTCGATTCCCATCTTTGTCAAATTCGTCAGATTCAGCGACATCGAGCCTCATGGAATCTGGGGAAGTCCCGACAACACACGCATGTACACCGTGAACGAGCACAGCGACACCGTAGACGTCATTGACACTCAGTCACTCATCGTGATCCATATCATGAAGGTCGGTCAAGAAGGCCAAGCACTCGTCTACGTTGCGGGTGCGATGACCTTCGGCAACGGCACCCAGAACTTGGGCCGTGAGGGACTGGACAAACGGATCGAGAATCGACTAATTGCCGTCACGAACTATCCCAAGGCTACTGCACTCATCACGATCCGTGAACTGGTCGGCCTAGACATGTTCCAGCTCATCGGCCGCAATCTGGAGATCAATCAAACATACGTGGCACGAGCTGTGTGCAAGACGTGCAACGGAGGTACCGTACCAATAGTCGAGTTCAAGGCGGTCGTGTCTGTCGTTGGTCATATGGGCTGTGCCGTTGCGCCGCAGGTTCTAAGCTTCTTGAAGTTCTTCGATGTCTACGATATGAACACCATCACTCTACAGTTGAAGGCTCCTCAGCTCAGTAATGCAGGACACAGTTCTGTAGCGATTAGTGCTGCATATACCTCTAAAGCTGTCTCGCAGATCAACGATGATCAGCCACAGGCACCTCAGGCGACCTCCTAAGAGACGAGACGAGACGAGACGAGTTATCTCGCATGTGTTAATTTGTAGTGGAATTGTAGGAGAATAAAGAATGCTCAGAGTAGATCAATATACATGTACAATTTGCAGTGAACCCCGACTTCGAGATGACAAACGAGTTCCAAGGGAAGCTATCTGGTAGCTTTTCGACCCGGAAAAGGCGACGTCCCTGAAGCTTGCACATGATGTTCCGACTCGGGAGCGGCCATATTCATATCGGTGGGAGGCAGCGATGTTCGTAAAGTCCCTTCAGCTCATCAGATGCGTCCTCATGTTACATTACCAGGCCGGCCAAGGACTTCTACGGCGTAGTCTGGAAATCAAGCATTTCTCATGCCATCGATACCTGACGTCTCCTTCGTACCAAGATCTACTACTGAATTCCTTCGATTGCTCAGAAACGTTCCTTAGCTTCCGTGTATGCCTTTAGCTTCTATGAGACCAATAGCTGCTTCCCCGACGAAATATCCACCGTGTCTTTGAACTCAGTTGTAATTGGCATCAACTTATCGAAACTCGTGATGAATCCTTCAGGAGCTGATACCTGTGCCCAAGGGGCATTTGGTATCAACCAAACTGTCACCAAAGATGGTCTCTACAGAACTCCCATTAGCCGCTCTGACCCAGATTCTGGTCCCGACTGCGGCCTGCGGCCTGCGGCCTGCAGCCGTCAGCGAATGATTTCCGCGAAGAAAGGGCGAAGGAGCAGCGTCATAGAACGAAAGAACAAAGAGGTTGGAGGAAGGTGATTCGGAATTTCACGCCGTCGTAAGTTCAGGCCCCTTGAATCTTCAGCGTATCATGGAGTAGATTATCACGTCTCTTCATTAGCGGCAGGTTCTGTTCAATGTCTTTACTAAGTGTAATCCTGTTAAATGGCTCTCCGTGACTATGGGCACAGGTACTGTGCCGATTTTTTTCTCAATTTGCCTTGGGATTGAAATATGCGTAGGCAATAGCTTCTGCGTAGGGAAGTAAAACGCGTGGGGAGCTGCGGTGCGTAAGCATTCATGATGCGGACGAACTCGCTACAGCCAAGATTCAATTCTTGCCTAAAGATTAACCCTCATGCCACTACCTTTATACACAGGCGCCTTTCAACTCCTTGAAAGTTGGCGTCGCCCCTAACGTGTCCTTGTGTTAGGGTCATCGCGGTGAACTGATGTCTCATATAAGTGAAGGAGGAAATTGCTTTTGCAAGACTAGGCGATGTAGTACTTGGAGCAGGTACGAAGCTTGTAGTACCAGACGTAGCGACGGCTAGGTGCGAGACCTGAATTTTCCTCATCAGTGTCTGTGTCGGCAAGGCATTCGCTGAATGATTGCGCTGCAACGCTGTCGCGGACGAAGTTAAGTTCATCGTTGCCACTAATGTGAACTCGCGTCGGAAAGCTTCAGAACCTCATTCACCACCTCAGCAATCTTCTCTTCCGCAGTGGCCCTCATGGCAACAATCGTCTATCTATCCTTCCTATCAGGCCTTGCCTTACCAGCCATGGCAGCAGCCTCCTCAGCCTTCACCGTGGCAACAGCCTCCACAGCCTATTCAGTGGCAGCAACCTCCACCGTCTCAGCCTACTCCTCATCCTTCTCCTCCTCCTCCTCCTCCTCCTCCTCCTCCTCCTCTGCCTGCAATCGCAGCTCAGCGATCAAGCCCCATCGGAGGGTCAGAAGAGACGGAGGAGATATTTGATCAGTTCTTCGCCTGGAAGATAAACAAGACCTCACGTCAAACAATCAAACAAAAGCTCGCGAAGGTGAGAGTCATAGTGGATGCACAGATGTGGTCTACGAATGATTTGAAAGATATGGCAGACCCAACGTCTGCTATCTATCGAACAGCTATACAAGTAGGGGTGCCAGATGGAATGGCTTGTGCCTTTAAGGAAGATCTGAAGCTCTTCAAACCGGCCTGGCGTGAGGCCAAGACTCTATTAGAACTGAGTCGTTAAATAGAGTCAAATTCCTGAATCAAATTCCTGATTTCCTACCTCCAATTCTCGTTCCAAAGCTCTGATATCTGCCTCAAAGATATAGCCTGAATGCTTGAAGTGCTGCCTCGGATATCTATCACATTCGCTTCGTTCAACAGCGTAATGAAGAAAGTCACCAAAGGTGCCTTCAAAATGGGGCCATGTATCGTCAAAATGCCTACGAACCCAGGCCTTTAATACACTGAAGGTGAGTTCTATGGGGTTGTAATCCGGCGAGTAGGGAGGCAAATATCGCACCTGACATTCATATCAGTGGTAGATCGTCAATTCAACGAGGCAAATAGCTTACCTGACATCCGTGTGAGGTGATGAGTTCTTCAATTCGACTATTGCAATGAACACTCGCATTATCCATGATGATCACACTTCTTGGAGCCGGAAAGGGACTGCATAGAGGTAGCAGTTCATCTGCTAGCCATCGAAAGAAAGCCTCGCCGTTAAACCAACCCTCGCGAATACCGGTGCAGGATAGATATCCGTCTTTCGTATAGGCCGGAAGAACACTCCAGCAATGCCCTCTCGTTCTAGAGGCTTGATAGCGAGCTGGTTGACCAACGGGAGCATAGGCCTGATGACGCCAGCCCGTGGTCTCATTGAATAAGGACTCATCCACGAACACGAGCTGCTCGGCCGTCAAACGAAGCATGTCTGCTACCCAATTCAAACGAAGCTCATCGTTTTGTCTGACTCCTACACGTTGTCCTTTATTAATACTCCAGCCTCTCCTCTTCAGAATTCTTGATATCGTGGATTGATGCACGTTAATGCCCCACTCCTCCCATATGTACCAGACCATCTCTTTCTGCATGGCCCACGGCTGATCTTCGAGGTAGGCTATGAGGCCATTTTCAGCGGCCTTGAAGACCTTTCGAGGAGCGCCTTTGGGTCGGAATTGAGGTCTAAAAGGTGAGTTATACATAAAGAGGTTCTCTTGAATATTGTATACAGTGGCAGGGCAACAATGAACCTCTTCAGCGATTGCCCAAGGAGCCCATTGAAGTAGCAGAAGGCGTAGTATTTTGGAGCGAAGGCTTGCAGGAAGTGGTCCCGGCATAGCTGGAAGAACGTCAGGAACGTCAACAAACAAAGAGGTCTGAATAGCTTCAATTTCGGGCAATTGGGGGGCGGTGGGGTTGATTTCTGAATTCCTTCTATAAACGGATCACCGTGGGGCAGAGCGAAAATGAATGTCAAGGATTCCAAACCTTTCTGCATACGCTAATATCGACGATAAAATAAGCGATAAATTGCGCTCGAAGCTTATGTAATCGGAAGTTTAGATCTACCCGATTGGGTAGCTTATTGAGCTTTATTTCGTGTGAGCTTATTGGTTAAAAATCGATGTGGGGGTCGTTGTATGGAGGCGTCCACTAATGCAATGTTCAACCCGCAGTGGAAACAATCTGTATGTAGGTGGAAATGAAAGCGAGATTGGATGCAATCGAGAATCGTCAGGGGTGAAATCGATCCGATTAGATTGAATCCCACCGAACCACGCCGATTTGAAGGCTACCTGAACCACGATCGAAAATCATGCTTAATGATGAAGGCTGGGATTCTAAATCCCATTCGCCCAATAGCATTTCACATAGTGAAACTGGCTTTTACGCACGTCTCAATATAACTTCGCCGTTATGAGTACCGGATCTCAAGCTCATACAGCCAGGCACGTGTCTCTGCTTCAGAATCAGCCACAAGTCCAGGCCTAGGAATTTTCAGAAATTCGTGGTCTTTACATCGGCAAGGTTTCTCGTCTTCCTGGAAGAGCTCGAAGCAGTGCTGGCAGAAGTCGACGTCGGCGCATGAAGTGCATACGAAACGATCCATACCGCGGATAAATGCCCTCGGATGACACCGGCTACAAGACGCTGGATGTTGAATAACATTGTCGGTAATCTCTATATTCTTCTCGAACGCTTTGTATGCATTTTGCTTGTCCTCAATAAAGATGAGGCAGTGATCTAACCTGTTGAAATTTGGTTTTGTTGTTTGCGAAAGCGCTTCAACGATTAATCTGCTCAAAGTTTTCCTCAATACGTCATGAGAAATAACTTTCGTTGAATGGAGAGTTGTGCGATTGAGAGCCAGTATACAGGGCTGATGCATAGAGGCCCAGTCAATACAAGATCGACCATAATCATCTATCGTTAGTGGATCGAATCCATAAGTCATAAGCAGATAGATTGTCTCTGGTAAATCAGGTCGACATGCTAGGTGTAAACCAGTTTCCCCCATAGTCGTAGTGATTTCCAGATTTATCGATTTACTAAGCAAAGCTCGTATGATTTCAGGATGTCAATTGTCACATGCCGAGTGTAAAGGCGTCCATCCGTCCTCATTTGCTATTGTAAGATCGGCATCTCGGTCAAGCAGCAGTTTGACCACCTCCAGATGTCCGTTATTGCTTGCTGAGTTCAGAGGGGTTCATCCATCTTTGTTTGCTATTGAAAGATCGGCATCTCGGTCGAGCAGCAGTTTGACCACCTCCAGATGTCCACTATCGCTTGCTACGTTCAGAGGGATCCATCCATTATCATTTGCTATTGAAAGATCGGCATCTCGGTCGAGCAGCAGTTTGACCACCTTCAGATGTCCACTATTGCTTGCTGCGTTCAGAAGGGTCCATCCATCTTTGTTTGCTATTGAAAGATCGACATCTCGGTCGAGCAGCAGTTTGACCATCTCCTGATGTCCGTTATTGCTTGCTGAGTTCAGAGGGGTCCATCCATTATCATTTGCTATTGAAAGATCGGCATCTCGGTCGAGCAGCAGTTTGACCACCTCCAGATGTTCACTATCGCTTGCTACGTTCAGAGGGGTCCATCCATCTTTGTTTGCTATTGAAAGATCGGCATCTCGGTCGAGCAGCAGTTTGACCACCTCCAGATGTTCACTATCGCATGCTGAGTTCAGAGGGGTCCATCCATTATCATTTGCTATTGAAAGATCGGCATCTCGGTCGAGTAGCAGTTTGACCACCTCCAGATGTCCATCATCGCATGCCACGTTCAGAGGGGTTCATCCAAAGCTGTTGGCTATGGCGAGATTAGCCCCTCGATCGAGTAATATTTCAACTACTTCAGAATGTCCATTCATTGAAGCGAAATAGACTGGAGTGCGATTGCCCTGGTCCGTCAAATCAACAAAAGCATTGTTATCTAATAGATGTGTGCAGATGTTTAGGTCACCGTTGCGAGATGCTGCTCCCAGAGCACTTCCAAAGTACCCTGTCGATGTATTTAACTCTGCGCCAATTTCTAACAAGTGCGTAACGAGGTGCGAATGGCCGGCATAGCAAGCAGCTTGGAGTGGCGTTCCATATGTCCCTCCTAAAGTATTCAGCATCTCAGTATTTTTCTGATACAAGTTGTTTACGGTATTCTCCAAGCCGAACCACGCGGCATAATAAAGGTGATTTGCCGTGTTGTTGGCAGTCTGTATTTCCGAAAAATGTTGCTGCTGTCAAGAATTCTCAAAATGAAGACGCCATGGGTTCCAAAAGATATTTCCAGGCTCCAAAAACCTGTTAACGGAATTGATCAATGTCGAGTATCTACTTCCTGCTGGTGAAATATGTTGATACCAAAACTGCGCTGCGTAATCGTAGAATGCCTTTTTCTGGAGCGAAATTATGCCGGCCTCGATATTTCTTTCGCATTGAAGGTACCGTAGACAAGTTGCGGCAAGATGGTTATTTTGTATCATATGATCGAATGGGGCATAGACCGAATCTGACAAGGCTTCACGGGCATCTGGGGTCAGCAGAAATTCTCGGATGGAGAAGTGCCTCAAATGGATGGTTCGAGACTCAAGCTCCTCCTCGCGAGATGTTGCCCGTGTTTCTACTAGTGAGGCGCAAAGGTCGACGATTCTATCGTATAGATATTCGCGATCATAGCAATCGGGCAATTCGTCCAGCAGAAGATTCTCATCTTCTTCGTGGTTCGGAATAATGAGAGCTTCGGTGATCTCAGACACAGTCAATGGTCTCGCCGCAAATATCGTTCAACGAAGTATATTCAATGCGCGAGATTTTTCATCACTTGGCCGATTCAATATAGTTTCTCAATTCTTTCTGTACACAGAGTCTAGCTCCCTCGGCATGGCCTTCACAATCTGCTGTAGCTTTCTTTTACTCTTGCCTTCGGTTAGCTGACGATCTTGTAATTCTACCCACAAGAACATGCCTCCACATTTCTCGATCATTTGCTCAGCAATCTCGTTTTGGTCAACATCGCTTTTGTTGAATAGATTTTTCTTGACCAAACTCTGGGAGAAGGCGAGAACGTCCGCATCAACGTCAGTCTTAACAATCTCATACTCATAGAAAGTACATTTCGCTAGGCTTGGACCACCAGAACTTAGCTGAGAACGGATGTCGGGCTCATCCCGGCTTACAATTAGCACGCGACAATTGGTATTCTCGACGTTCTGCCGAAGCTGTTCCAGAAAGGTAAGGCGATTCTCGATTGTATGTTCTCGATAAATAGTGGAGGATACTTCGCATTCATCTAAACCGTCCACCACAAATATACAATTCGACGTATTCTCAGTCAGTCGTCTAAACAGCTTCCATAAAGAAGGATTGCTCGCTTGGGAAGAAGACCCCCCTATTTCTTCGTATGCTAGGTCTATCAATTCATCATCTTCGTTTATCAAATGCGCTATTCATGCCCTCAAGATGGCTGAGGGATTGTCTTGATTCATCGATGTCGATGCGCAGAAATAGTGGTTAATGCGCAGACCGTCTTCACGTTCCAGCGACTCGACAATAGCCGCGCAGAGGTAAGACTTTCCAAAATCAGCTGAATCGTGAAGTCAGAGAAGCTTTGCTGCGTCTCCAGGAAACTGAGGTGATTTCCATTCGTGGTAGGTTTGCTTATGGAAGATCCACGAGCACGTGCTTGGGATACGATGCGTTCGACATGCTTCATAGCGGCCATTAGGTTGGACAGGATTCAGCCATGCCAAAACATCCTTTCGATCCTGATCTAAAGAGTGTCAGTGGCTGAACTCGATGATTATAATTAAGACTTGCCTTTCTGACGTCGAAGGATGTTATCATCAACAAGAAAAAGGGAAAAATCTGCCAGATCTTTAACACCTTCTTATCCTTGGATACAGATATTTTCAGGGCAGGTTACCTTTGAGGTTTATCAGTCGAAGCTGATAATTGAGGTCTTTGCCGTTAGAGCTTTCAAATGGAGGCACGAGACGATCCAGCATCTCAACTAAAAGAGTAAATTTGCGGACTTGAGATTCCAATTTGCTTTTACCATGCAAGGTCCAAGCCCATCTATCTCTTTTCCGCGATGGGGTTTGCGATTCACTTTGAATGCTTGGCTCACCAAGTCGCTTTGGGACGGACAGGGTATTTCGATTTCCATGCTGATATGGTCTATGATTTGCTTGGCCCGAATCCCCAAAAACGTCTCGGATGCAAGTCAAAATCTGGTCGACTACTTTTGCCGTGTTTTCGTTGTCCAGTTGACTGTCGTGAGGATTCAACAGTCCCTCCGCTGATATTCCCACTCGCTGGGCCCATCTCTGGAAGATATCTTTGTTGGCATCTATTTGCGTTAAGAGTTGCTGCCTGTCGCTCCCGAAATGCCTGTAGGAAGCAATGCGGTCCGCTGCTTCCATGCAAGCGCTATATAGCCCCACCAAACTGGCAGCGCCAAATGTTAGACCTACTACTTCCATCTTCACAGAGGCTTAGGGGTCAAGCAGGAGCTGTAACACCCAACGTCTTCAAAATTTATATCAATTAAAGGTATCACAAAGCCCAATTAAGATTCTGTTCCTAGATCGTAATCTACAAGCTTTAAGACCAAAATCACAGCGCCGGTACATATAAAATCACAAAGTTCGCCAAGCCACATTGCTGCCTAATCCGCTAAGCCTCACTATTACGGATGTATACTAGATGTCCTTTCAGCTTAGACTCCACTCGTTATGAATCCCCATCCCCTTTGCAACAGCGCTCTAGGCGCTTTAGAAAAGTTATCCGAGCATCATATTACGCCAAGCTCCAGGCAGGCGGTCCAGACTTTTATATGTCAACAAGGTAGGCCTGTGATTTTTCAAAATCACTTGCAAAATCAGAGTATTTTTACAAATGTAGTAAAAGTAATTTGTGGTAAACAAAGGTAATTTACGGTAAATAAAGGCTATTGGCCTGAGCGCTGCTGTGAGAAATGCATATGTATATATTGTGTGGCCTACTCGGCAGCAATCGGCAGACTTCTAAGCCAATAGAGGCCTGGAAGCTGCTCAAAGGCGCCAAGAACTCCCTCTATCTATGCGACTGAGCTATGCTATGGAGTGGGTGGGTGGGAACAAAGATCGGATCAAAAGCGTTCTTTCGGCAAACGGGTGCTGGGCACCTCGCTTGCTCCGCCAATAGCTCCCAGTCAAGCTGGATCGATAAAACTGTCACTTAATTTGGTAGGTAGCCTGATACGCAAACACCAACAAGTAAATAACTGTATATACTTTTATTATGATCAACGTTATTGAAGAGTTAACTATCAAACATCAAGTGAAAGCATTGAATAACACATTAAGTTGTACCATAATTGAACTTGAAATGCAGACTTTATTCGTTGAATTAAAAAAAAATATAAGAATGTATTTTTAACAAAGTGTGTCAACACATTATCATTGCATGAAGATCATATTGGGACCGTGCCTAGAATCTAACCACACTGCAGCGAGGTAGTGCGTAGCTGAATAGAATGTTTGATCAATAGAGATAGCTATAACTAGGATATTAAGAATACAGAAGGAACCAAAGAGGGTTCCGAGCTGTATCTATAGTAGGGCAAAACAAAAGGGGCGAAGCAGGTTTGCTCAGGTATCGGAAGCCCTAGAATAGAGTGTCGGGGCTGAAGTTTTGACATGGGCCAAAACTTCTAGAGCTTATTGGCTAGGAAACTCTATTCAATCCCGGCACACTCGTAACAGATCATGATCATGCAATCAAAATCATTGCAAAATCATTATATGAATTATTATATAATTTCTTGAACATTGAATTAATGATTTTGAAATGATATCTAAATGATGCTTTAGCAAAGAAATGAATTAAGCACTTTATCAGTTCAGCTGATGCATACATTTTATTTATGCTTAAAAAGAATGATAATCTTCTTTTATGCATGAACTATTAAGATCTGAATAAAATCACTGTTAAAAATCATCATTTGCTGTCTTTAATTAATGAAACTTTCAATTAATTCAATAAAGTCAAGAAGTTTACTAAGTTAAATCTGAAGAATACTTATCATCATTTCAGAGTTTGATGCAAAGATGAGTGAAAAATGATGTTTCATACTTATTATGATTACTTTAAATATATAATCATGTCATTTGATTTGATCAATGCATTTATCATCTTTCAAGCTTATATTAATAAAACTTTAATAAGTTTATTAAATGTTACGAGTGTGCCGGGATTGAATAGGGTTTTCTAGCCAATAAGCCCTAGGAGTTTCGGCCCATGTTAAACCTCTAGCCCCGACACTCTATCCTAGCGCTTCCGGTACCTGAGCAAACCTGCTTCGCCCCTTTTGTTTTGCCCTACTATAGATACAGCTCGAAACCCCCTTTGATTCCTTCTGTATTCTTAATATTCTAGTTATAGCTATCTCTATTGATCAAACATTCTATCCAGCTACGCACTATCTCGCTGCAGTGTGATTAGATTCTAGGCACGGTTTCAACATTAAATAATTTTTGCATCATTTATCTGAATAATATTCTCATCTTCTTAATAGAGAAAGCTAATCATGTAAATCATGTAAAGCAGATTCTCAAAAGATTAAGAAAGTTTAAACTATATGCTAGTCTCAAGAAGTGTGACTTTTTTATCATTAAAGTAAATTTTCTAAAATTTGTGTTGCGAGCGTGCACTTCTGATTAGCCTGGTTAGCCTAACATAGCCTAGTATAAGGCTGGGGTTAGGGCTGTTGTTGACACGCTAGCGGCCTAGCGTGCCTTCGTGGGTAAAACCCACGACGTGTTGCACCTTCTTCCTACTTCAGCTTTGAACTCCTAGTTAGAATACACCCATATGATCCGCTCTATGCAGGCTCATAACAATTTGTTGTATTCATAAAGAGCATATTAATGAATTCTACATAAATAGACATCATTGAAACATGATTCAAATCAAAGATGTATCAAAAAATTCAAGTTTTTCTAATATTCATTAATTTCTATTGACGTTTTATACATCACTACTCTCAGATAGCAGAGTCTTTGACAGAACTGTTGAAAGATAGTGTAAAAAATGTAAAAATAAAATCTTTTATATGAATGAATAAAGTGAAACAGACTTTTAATCAAATTTAAAATGTTTTTATGATAATGTTTGTTTTAAGACATTTTGATTCAGAGCGATGTATATGCATTGAGATTAACATGTTCAATTATGCAATTACAAGTATTTTGTTGCAACTCAATGATCAAAATCAATGACATTTGATTGCATTTTGATTCAGAATGATGATAAAGATCAAAAAAAATTATGAAATATATAATTAAAAGCTTTTAATCATAGTTATGATGTTTAAGCATTGATAACATTATGTGAAAAATAATTATCATACTATTAAAGTTTTGATGAATCATAATAATCTGAAGAATTTTATAATGTTCAAGAATTAAATGAAATACAGATCTGTTACGAGCGTACCAAGGTTGATAGGGCTAGCCAGCGCCTCTAGCCGAGCCCCTATCCAAGTCTCTTTGTTTCCTCAACACCTCTTGGTTCAACCAACATCTTTCTTTTCACATCACATCTTTACTGCGTCACAACACGTTCCCTTTGAGACTAGCGCAGCCTCTGAACATTACATAAATAGAAGCTTTTGTACTTATCTTCTTCTGTATTCTTAATGTTCAGTTATAGCTACCTTTAAAGATCAAGCACTATCAACCCTGACTTCCACTGGTTGACTCACCTAGGCACGGTCCTGACAACTATTATGTTCATAAATAATTTAAGTAATTTTAATAATAATAATAATTTTAACTTCATTGATTTTTATCTTTTCATTGATGCAATAAACTTCATAAATTGCTTTGAAACTAATTAAGTCTGAGATTGATTATTGTTTAAATTCTTCTCATTTTTATTCTTATTTTCAAATAATGACATTAATGATAATAAATACACTCTTTAAGCAACAAAAGCAGCAACAATCTTAGTGACAAAGATTACAAATTCATTCAAGATGAGTACATTTACTTTAACTTGAAAGAGTTAAAAAACATTGAAAGAGATAAATTAAAAAGTCTAAGTTTAAGAAGTTTTGAAAGAAATAAATTGAAAGATTTGAATCTGAGAAATCTTAAAGAAATTAAATCTGAGCAAAGAAATGTCTTCTGCATTCAAATTCAAAAAATATTAAGAATGATGAAATCTTTGCTTTTGAAAAAAGCATTATAAATTTCTTAGATAGAAAAAAAATCTTACGTGTTTTAAACATTTTGAATGCATTTAAATGAAAAAGAACTTCGAAGAAAGTTCTTTTGCATTCAATACATTTAAGAAGTATATTGACTATATACAATTGTCTTTGTATGAGAATGAGATTTGTATAGCTTCAAAAATAAAGTTTGAGAATGATTTGAAAGTGTGAAAATAATATTTAAATATTTGAGACTGATTTGTGAATTTTTCTCATCAAATTTGCTAAATTTCAAAAACTAAACTAAACTTTTGAATACAATGATACTTATTTGCTTTAACTACTGAGCTCAGGTTAAAAGTATTATTACTGTCAGAAAAATGTCTATCTCTTATCAGACAATGACTTTAATTAAAAGAATGTTATGAGTGTGTTAAAATTGAATAAGGTTTTTTAGTAATTTACTTTCAGGTGTTTGCCATGCCGGGTTTGGCACCCCCCCAAATTGGGGAAAGCGCGCCGGCACAGCCCATCGCCGCTTTCCCAGTCCATAAATAATCGCCCGTCCCCCTCGACTTCTATTATTCCTTCATCCCTTTGGTCTCTTTCGCCTGGGCTTTCTGTCGGCTCCTCGTTTCCGTCCCATGACCCTTCACTCGGACCTCAACCCACATCTGGGAGAAGTCTCACCTTTGCGATGATCGATTCTATTGGCCCAGTTTCCACGCCGCCCATCTGGCCCGAGACTTGTTTCTTGCGTTTCTGCTCACGGTCTCCCCCGTTTGAAGGCGCGCACTTTTCCCCTTGACTTCTTGGATCGCTGTCCTTCGCGTCCCTCACCTGCGCCTCCTAGAGTGATCCTCGACCTTCCTGTCTCCCTCTCTCAGCGTCCTTCTGTTTTCTGCCCATAGCTGGCCTCCTGTTCCTCGCTCCATTAGCGTGGCAACTATTGTCCACGGGGTGTTGGGCGATCGCCATCGCCACGACAAGGGCGCGAGCAAGGTGGAGCCTGCCCAGAGCTATCGCCTGTGGGCCGAGACCAACTGAACAAATGCCTCACACCACCCTGAGCGTGTTTCCTACTGTGCCGCCGGCGAATGGATGGCGTGATGCTGTTGCCAGCGGTCTGGTGACATCTCCTGCCGGAGCCTGGCTTGCGGCAATTGGGCAGCTTCGTCGAGTTCAGCTCGGCTGGGTTTCAGGCACCAGTTGGTGCTGACGTGGCAGCAGCTTGATTGAGAGGATATGCATGTGCACTGCGCAGCACTGCCTGGATCGGGACTTGGGCTGTTGGAGAGGTGACATTTTCCTGTGCCGTCTTGTGCCATTTTGCCGAACACCCTTCATCCTTGCCACCTGCATCGAAAATCCCCCAGCTCATGAAGGAGTTTGTCTCAGTCGTGCCGATGCCGGGCCATAGACTATTGGTGGATCATCGACGATTAGCTCTGGAGGGGAAAACCCGCGCGGCCTGGGCTCTACCAAGTGGCTCGCGAGGCGTTCTACGAGGCGTTCTGTGAGTTTGATCCATGGAGATCAACGACGATCCAGCTGGCTGCTCCATTGGAGACCTCCGGATGCACATCGTCCCGAGGAACACAGCGCGTGGATTGGACGGCAAGAGAACAAAGGAGGTGAAACAGGAATTGTTGGGGGCTGGGCAACCCTTGAGGGTTGCGTGCAGCCAAGAGGGGGCTTACGAAGCTTCAGTGGAACAGCGCAGAGATTGTGTGGCTCGCAATGGGATTGGGCGTGCCTTTGTGCCGAGAGCGGCTAACGGACCTCGACATATAATCCCTCTGCGCTCCCCTTTAGAACAGGCAGCGATTTCCACTGTTTTCATGTTTACAAGATCCCCTCGCGATTCTATCCCACGATGGCTACCGTCGACATGACCTCCATCCACTTCTACCAACCACGACCAAGCCCACGCCCCAGCGTCAAGCCACCAAGGTTGGGTAATGCTAGCGGAAAACGCACAGCGACCATACAGTGCGACAGCTTGGACAATCTGTTCAAGACGAATCGCGAAATCGAACCTCCACTTCAAAGCAAGTTGGCTGGAGATACCAGAGCCGGAGATGGAGGTACTGTTGGAATTCAGCGTCATGAGAAACTTATCTAACGGACGCAGGAAACTCGGGAACGGCTGGGAACGATCGGGGCAGCGGCGACAGTGACACCAATAACGAAGAAGACCATTGCCTTCCATCCATCGAGTCTTTCGGAACCCTCCACAACCTTTCGTCCGAAGCCGATAAGAATAGACCTCTTCCAGTGGAGAATATTGATCAAGCTCTGTCTGATGACGAATTCCTCGACATTGACGCCTGGACAGCCTCGTTAGCTTCAGACCATTTTCATCTTCAAGGAGGTGCCGCACAACCATCGGTGAAGCAGAGTCTTTCATCGAGGATATCAAACCCAACGCTCCCTACCGAGGACGGGCCTATGGCGGCAATGGCCACACCCGAGATTTGGGATTCCCACAAGTGCAAGGCAGACACAGTCGGTTTGGACGCAGGCGGCAGAATCGGGATTTATGGTAAGGCTATATTCACTTCAACTTCAACATGTCTAATAATCTTACAGAACACTCACCTGGAGTTCTCAATAATACCGGAATCAATGACAGGATCGATAAATCGGTCATCAAACCAACCTTCGAACCTAGCGATGGGCGGAACAAGAATTCAGACATCATGTCGATCAGGACGCCCTTCGAGCTACTGAGCAAGCAGGTATTGACTTTGCCGGGACTGGGTGGGCACAATTCGAAGCGTGAGACGCAGAGTGAGCGTTCAGGTCAGTGCGCATGTCTCGATTGTCGTAGGCACGCCTGATAATTCTAGAAGACTCGATCGTAATCGACGATACCGATGAGGACAGAACCGACACCGATGATCATGATCTCCCTCCATCGAAGAAGCATAGGGGAGCGGAGAACGCGACTCTCCAAGCTGTATTCAAAGTTCCTCCTGGACTCGGACTTTACTACAACCGAGCGCTCCAAGACCACGAGAATACTGTAAGCTCAAATCGGTCGAGTGAGGTTGGTGGCAGTCAGGGTAGGTACAGAACGTGGACCTCTAACGCAAAAGTGAAACGGTGTCTGACATTCCACAGATAACCCGTTCGTGGTGCAGGACGAGGACATCAAGACTGGCGACGAGGGCACTTTTGCTGAGATAGAAAGCCTTATGTCTGAGATTGATACTGCAGACACCCAGCTCAACATACCTTGTTCAACAAAGGAGCCAAAGACACACCATTGCTCGGATCCTAATATAACCGCCGAGCCTTTTGATCGCCTATGCTCTCTCAGCGTCATTCCATCTGAGGATCAAGAAAGGAGAACTGTCCACGCAAATGACCACAATGGGAGAACGTCAGCGACCGTCGGTTCCGCCAGCGCTACCGCCACCAGGACCTTTGCTCCTGAGCAACCTCAGGGCCAAGGTGGCCGAGCAGAGGCTGAGGAGCAGGAGTGGGAAGTCACAAAGATTCTCGACAAGAGAGAGATCAGGTCGGGAACGGAATACAGGGTGCGCTGGAAGAGTACATGGCTGCCCAGAAGTGAATTAGGAAACGCACAAAAATTGTTGCGGGAGTATGAGGCAAAGGGCCGAGCACAGCATGGATCCAAACGGGGCAGACCCGCTCGCAAAGACAAATTTTGGTGATCGTTATACCACTCCCTTCATACATTGTTATCTTCCCAGCCACTATTCATGTACGAATATGACTTCATCACTTCACAATCAAGCCTTTTTCATATTCCCTCCGCTGCTTGTCCTCTCCCATATCCTCTTGTCCGTTGTCTCCAATTGCAGTATCAAGCACTCGGCACACCGCCGGTGCTCACATGAGCTGCAGACTCCGTTAGTACGAAACCTGCTCTTATCTTCACAACTGCAGTGCTCCTGGTCGCATGAAAGTAGTCGCACCCTTTGGCGTGGCTTTCTTAATATTGGTAATCCTATCCAGACAGGTCAATACAAAGTGGTTAAGGTCCAAAGCATCTTTAAGCTGTGGCGTCTTTTCTGTGAGCCGATTACGAAATCGATTCATTTCCCTAACTCTCTGTTTCTTCTTCTCGTGCACCTCTTGGGCCTCTTCCTTGCATGTGAGTGCAAGCAACGTTGTAGAATCAAAGGTGTGCCGGTCAAACCCGCTGTTAAGATTATTGTTCAACCTTGTTTGTGAAGACGATTTTTGCTTGCGCTGCCCTTTGTGATCAATCTCTCCAAGACAGGCTTGCTAAACTTCTCGCATTATCACTGAGCTGAGTTTGACAGTCAGATCAAAGCCTTCAGTCTGAATATGTCTAAGATAGAACGGGACCATTACGGGCTCCGGCTGGAATATAGCGTAAACAATGCCAAGACTTTGCCGATGAGATCACACTGTCTTGGCAACATAATAATATTCCTATCCTCCTTCCCTCCCATCGTTATAGGTTACATTTAAAGAATTCTCCTGGGAGACATCGCCCAGGAGAGCCTTAATTACAGGTGGCGAAGGACTAGAGGCACTCATGTCACTGCTCCAGTCGCAATCACAATTACGATGCACCGTATCAAATTGGAGCGGTGTGCCAGAATTTGAACAGGGTGTCATAGGTGAAAGGGTGCCTAAATGTGGAGCAGGACTGGAACAGATGGAAAAAATGTCGAATAAGATCACTACAGGTCGGAAACGATTACGTAATTACACGCTTGCTTTGTAAGGCGAGGCCACCTGGGGCTGCCATTGCAACCTCTTTTTTCCGCACGAAATTGCAGTTATCCTTCCACAACGCACTCTTCTCACAAAATGCACGCCATTACAAGAGTATTTTACCATCCTTTACGCCCATCCCGTAATCTCAGAACTACCCGCTCTTCATTTCCCCTATAGCTGTTAAAATTACTCGCCACGCGCATAGACGGCTCCAAGCTTGTGTCCTATCCTTTAAGATTCAACATGAAATTATGACAAATGCTCAGTAAAAACAGGGTATTAATGAAGTCCAAAAGAAAGAGAATAGTCCGGTCCATCCGGGTGAATTGACTTCTTCTACGTCGGTGGCCAACACATGTTCTCTGAGATTCTTGACTACGGGTCGTGCCCCGGGATCAACTGCATAGGGAGCGACAGCGGTAAATATCTCCAGCAGTGCTACTGACCCACGTAGCTCGTATTCTCGGCGATAAGAAAACAGAAACGGCAGACATGGCCCTTGATTTGAAGCTTCGCGGGATGCCGCATAATTGGCCTCGGTGTGAATGAGTAGGCGAAGGTCTTGCGGAACGATGTGATCGAAACCAGCCGCGGAAAGACCCTGAAGGAAAGCATGGAGAGAATGGAAATTCCTCAACGCGTGCAGATGCTGCAACCGTTATATTAGCGATGCAGGAAAACACAGTGGATCATATTAACTTGCCTTTGCCACCTCCAACGCCTTCTTGGCAAAATGCTGATCTACAAGGGCCGCTTCCCGCACGGCGAGGCTGCATTGGTTCCATCCGCGACCGATATTTCGAAAAGTTTCTTCGTTGTCCATAATGTTCTGGAGACTCAGAGTGTGGAAATTGATCACGTCGGAGTCAGTTATCAATTCGGCCAGTTTCTGAGAAGATATCTTCACGAGGGACTCGAAGAATGAGGTGTCTGTTTGGAAGCTCCCCACCCAATCCGTGTCTGTCTCGTCTGCATATGAGAGTCGATAGCGCACGGCAAGCACCGCAAGTTGTATCAATTTCCCCTCAAGCGGTTTCTCTTGACTTTGAAGGATCTTCCGAAGTGGTGGGACAATGAAATCGAGGGTGTAAGAGAATTGGGCGTATGCGGTTGAGTTATCCAGCGATCTCCACCGGGGCGATCGCGCTCGCTCAGATTGTTCCAGCCGCTGGAAGTGATTTTCCAGGCCTAAGGAAAAGGCGAAATGTGCGAAGGGATTCCGCTTGCTTAATTCCTGTCAGCGAAGTCAGCAGATGGACCGAGGAAGTGAAAGGTCGAGCTTACATGTGTAGCTAGACGGTACCTTTGCAACTGGCCGGGATACATGTACAGATACGAAGTCACCACTGTCGGTAACACGTGAATGTGATAGTGGAGGAAATTTTCCACTGAATCTGCAGAACGGCCAAGCGTATATTGCACCAATGCCTCAAAGGGGATCTCGCGGAATCGCCGCCAACTCTGCCGATCGATGATGGCCGCGAGACCGTCAGGCGTCTGATTCACTGTCTGACGTGGTCCAAAGAGTGGCTGCGATGTTAGAGAATCGGCAGGGAACAACGATTCAAGCCGATCCAGCATTTGATCCTTGCTAAATCCAGCGACAGCTTGCCGATTGCCAACTTCCGCGAATACAAGCAGCGTCGCAAGAACGGAAACCCTACGGTTACGCAAGACAGAATGAAGCAAGCTTTTGTCCGGGTATGGCCAGAAACGTATAAGCAGAAGGATAGCCGAGAAGTCGTGGCCCCGAAGGATCCTGCTTCCCTCTTCTCGTTGAAGATTCATTGTTTCCACCGTCTCGTCGGATGGTGACGCAGATGAGGGAGGAGACCCTTGAAGCGTGGATGACGGCGCGAGAGACGGTGGACGTGTCCATGATGCCATAGGGACGATTCTGAGCGTAGCGATGCAGTGGAGGACGATGAACGTATCAATGAAGGCGTGGGAAGTGCTCGAGGAATCTCTGCCGGCAACAGGAAGGGGTTGCAAAGCGCAATCGAGTGATAAAGAAATCGACTGCAGGTCCAGGGTCCCAACAAAGAGAAGATGTCTAGAAGACGTCAACCAGAGGGATGAAGGAGGGTTAGGGAAAGATTTATTTACTTATAGGGCCTCAATGGTTGATGACTCTGGAATAATTTGAAACAAAAGAGCAGTTCAGCGCATCCAAACGACCTGTACTATATGCCCCTTCCCTTGAATCATTTAGTGAGAATGATAAAAGCTCTAACGCGGTGATCTTCTTTGTGGCTGTCAAGTCCGCTCTGCCGATATAGTGTCTTCAGTCCAGACGAATTGGAAGATGGCCGCTCCATGTTACCTTCTCTTGAGCTAAGAGCATCGGTCCGTGAAACCTTGCATCGACCTTTCATCGACCTTTTACAGCTCCCGATCCGGGAGGTGGAAAACTAAAACACCTCCAGATACAGGAGCTGAGTACCGTAGCCGAGCCCCTGACCCATGAACTAGTTCAAAGAGCTGTTGGATCTGTAGCGCAGACGATTTCTCGTTCTCGACTCAGGTGCACTTCTGCGCCGCAATCTTTCAAGATCTGGAATATTCCGAAAGTCTGGGTGAAGCCTCTCATACGTGAATTTATGTCTCCATAGACAGATACACATTTGGACCAGCTTGTGTAGATTACAATGATAGATTCGTCCTTCAGATTCTGCTGATATGCCACGGAGGATATTAAGGTAGCTCTAGATTTGCCAAATGTAATTTATTGCCATTCGGACTTTATTGGATTAAAGATTGAGTTGGGAAAGTCAGACTCTGCCAAGGTCCGAATGGATCGTATTCGGAGGTAGCATCTGGAGCTCTGTGAAAATAACCAGATGGGACTAAGACCGGACCACCATCACCGCTCGATGGAAAGCCTGCCACCCCTTGGGCATTTTGGAATGGATTGCTATGGTTTGACGCCATCTCGTGCGTGAAATGCCATTCAGGAGGGAATTCTCGCTCGTCGTCGTTTTCAGCGGCGAACTCCTCTTCTACACTCTCAAGGTCAATCTACGACGAACTTTACAGATGTTTGTATATGGGGCTGCCAACTTACCGAGTTGCTTCATATGATTCTGAAAGGATGTCGAATAAAACGGCAACGATGGGCGGTCAGAACTGAAGGCGTCGCCATATGCTTGATCGCTGTAAGTGGTTATCAAAATCGAAGCCGGGATACTCTCAGAGCTTATTCGAGTCCGCTGCTGCTGGTATTGTTGCGGCTGAGCAGGACCGTCACCAGTTGATGGTGATATCACATTTTGCGCGTTGAACATGGACGAGGGTGGCGAAACTCGAGCAAATGGTGCTGGCTGTAGCGGAGGAGATTCGTAAGACGTCCCTTGTGACACGGGATGATTGGGAGTCTGAGAGCGAATTTTACGATTGAGACCGCCGATCGATCTCCGCACCTGCTGCCCACAGCTCGTGGTTCCTGATGAATTTGGCGTGGCATGAGATGTGGCCGTTGCTGCTGAAGGGTTACAGCGTTGTGTATTGCGGGTCATTGAGCTCAACTCAGCCTGAACGTCGATTCCTGATAGTGGAAGTCGTAAGCGTTCAATCCAATGACCGTAAAACAATGTGTGTTTTATCGCTTACCCTTCTCCACCAAAACCCTTTCCAGCAGTGAATTCTCGTAGCTGAGCGTAACGCACTTATCCGCAGCTTCGCGATGCTCCTTATCTAGACTTTCTAGGGTACTCTCATGATCCTTGATGGTCGTCTCTAGTTCATTGATGTACTTCGTGCGTCTCTCGCGAAACGCAGCCTGCGCCAGTCTGTTTCCCTGCTTCCGTTCGTCGGTAGTGGCAAATACCTAAAAATCTAGAGTTCAGCTTCCCATGTGCTCTCCTCGACGGATTTCGATAAGGCGCACCGGTTTCCGACCTCCTCTCCCTTTCCGTCCCCCTTTCTGTTTCCGGATCACTGCGTTCTCTTTTTTGAAAGCTTCTTCCTCACCCTCCAGCACCGGCGTCGAGCCGACACAGCCAGCAGACGTCTCTCCTACTGCCTCAACAATCGAGGCATCTTTCTCTTCCTTATGGCCTGACATGACAATCCCGAATACCATGCCAGCAGCTTTGGAAAGTCGACTGTGCCCGAGCTGCTACAATCGCCAGTTCCATGTATAAGGGGGCAAGATATGCGTAGATTCTAGCGCTGATTCGCTGTGTTCGCCATATAAAGAGAGGCGATCTCGCTATGTTGCTGTGTACAATCGTGTTGGATTGCGTATCAGCTTGTCATGCGTAGAAGATAGACAGCAAAGGTACGAAGAGCGAACATTCCCGGCTGTCTGGGGCTCTTCATCTCCCGAATCGGGACGTGGCCGAGTTTTCCAGTTCCTGTATCGGGAGCTGGGAAGCACGCGTTCCAAATGACCTACCAATAGGAGAACCAGGACTCCCAGCGACAGAGTTCAGACCTGTGCATGACATGCACGTCTAGCCGAAATGAAGAATGGCTTCTCTTGGTCAAGGCCAACGGAGGAGACTGGACGTCTGATCTCTAAAACCGTTACCTTCGAACCTGAAGCCTCGTCGCCTTACTTCACTCCAGAGCCGCATCCATTGTCTATAACTCACTATGGACCGGTTCCCACCTCTTCCATCATCACACCGGTCTGAAACGGTCAGAAGGCTTATCTTCTTGTCGAGTACCGGTAGACAGCTCCTGCCGTACAAGAACCAGTAAGTGTCAGCAGATCAGCCATCAACGTACTAGTAAATGGCATAGACTGGATATTGTTAACGCTTTCTTACACAATCTCGGGACATTTTTATCGACTTTTGCAAGGCGGTGTCATTGTGAAGGGAATAGTCATCATGGCGACGCACTTTAGTTCCAGCGCTGCTCCCTGGCGAATTTCACGAGTCATCGACACGTCACAATTTTTAAGCGGATATACTTCTCCACGACATCCCACGTCTATCAGCAACCTCGACTCAGCGATGGCCTCTGCAGCCTTCCCGAGCGTCGAACAATTGGTGCAGGCCATAAAGACGGATGGCTTTTTATGTCTTCAAGATGCAGCGAAAGGCTTGCAAGCTGACGAGTTCGGGAGGAAACAGTTCCCTATCAGAACCGGCGAGGGAATAGACTTCTGCAAAGCGCACACTTTTCATGACCCGGTAGGTAGATGCTACCCCCATTCACGCCGTCTCATCTGACGTACTGAGTAGCGGATTACCGGAATCCTTGAGTCTGTATTTGAATGGTCCGGCCTGGGAATGTTCACCGTCCTTCACCCCTTCCCCGGTTGCGCGCATAATTTCTTCATCGATAAGTTAGAACTACAAGGTCTTATGGTGCAGATATGGAGCCGTGGGTCACAAGCGATCTACTATAAGAATTCGCATCATCTACCACTACAACCATCAAGAGCACACGACGGCATGTTCGAGATTCCTCATGAGCAGCTAGCTAAGGGTTCTGACCCAACTACGGTGAACATGGAGGAAGGAGGCTTGTAGGCTGTTGTTTACCGTGCCGAAATTCACATGCTAAACTATCCCAGGGTTGTGCTCGATCCCCGGCTAGGATTCACCGTCTTCAAAGGATTTGCTGTCACCTTCGTTTTCGCAGTTCAGGAGCTCGTAAATAAATGGGGGAAAATGCAGCTCCCATACTCTCCTGAGCTGGACAGGAAAGTCGCAGAAATCAGTGATATTTCGCCGAAGATTGGAACGAATTTCACATTTCAGGCGTGAAGGGAGTGATATAGATCATTTTTATTTTTATTTTGATACGATTTATGCGGCTAGGTAGCGTCATGGTAACATGAAGATACAGCGAGACAGTCATAACGAGAGAGCAACGAATCCTCTAAGAGTACTGGAAGTTCCCCAGAGACTGGATGATTCCTTGAGCCAAGCCCTGAATCCAGTCGATCTGAGTTGACCGAGGTACGGAAAAGTCCCCTGCAGCATTCCGTTTTGTTCCAGTAAACTGTAAATTTATGGATGATTCCGGCCATCTGAGAAGACTGGAGTACCCCAGGAGGCGGTATTGCAGAGTGATGTATGTGCGGAACTGAATGTTTCATTTGACAGGATCGGGGCCTCTGTGTCAACTGCGTTGTAGAAGGAAGGAGTTGCCTGCCCTGACACCGCGTAGTTCAGTGGGTATATCGGGCTAGTAATGAAGCTCGGTGCCTCCGTGTTGGTTGCGTGGTAGAGTGAAGGATGCTTCTGCCCAGGACCCACATAGTTTAGTGGATAAACCAAGTTTGTTGCCAAGCTAACTGGCTCGGTGGCGGTTGTGTCGTAGAGTCGAGGAAATATCTGCCCGGAGGCCACGTAATTGAGTGGATGTACCGGGTTTTTTGCAAAGCTCGGCGCTTCTTTGATGATTCCATCGTAGAGTGACGGAATCATTTGGCTAGGTGGTGCAGAATTTAGTGGATAAACCGGGTTCTCTAAGAAGCCTGGAGACTCTCCGCTGACTATGCCGCTGTTTGCGCGGATTGCCACCCTAGACGGCGTTGAAGGCGGGGAGATCGTTGTCAGGTCGAAAATCGGCCGTTCGTCCAGTGGAAGTCCCACACTCAGCTCTGGATCTTTATTATTCGCGCTGACATCATTAGCCTTCACTGAAATGAGGAATACATTAGATGCTCACAAGCTTGTTGCGCTGGACGTATGACCTTCAGCCTTAGACGTTAATGAAGAAGGGTTTGGCGAAGAAGACGCTATCGTAGACGGCGAGATCAATATCTACTTGGTTTCATAGAATGCTAATGCTGCGAGGGTAGCAAGGAGACACGTACTTTCATCAGATTCTGAACTCACGAGGTCATCTGCAGGTTTCAACGCGTTTTGTCCATGCTTTGAAATCCTATGGCGTTGAAGACCGATCCAGCTCTTGCAACTTTTCTCGCAGCTTTCGCATGTCGTGCCATAGCGTTCTTGAGCGAGAGCCTTATGATCATCATCCCCCTCCCATAGATGCTTGTAAAGTCCGTCTGATCTGTTGAACGACTTCTGGCAAATTTGGCAAGCGTGTTTCTTCGAAAGCTTCAGCTTCAGAGCATCGTTCTCGCTCCTCAAGGACTGATTCTCATCCTTCAGTGCTTGTATCTCGCTCTCCAAGAATCGAACGCAATCATCATCATGTTTGGGTTGTGTTTCTGGCTGCCTTCCTTCGCGAAGAGCCTTTCTTTGAGGCTTATCTGGATCTCTTTTCTGAGATAAGTTGAGAGTCGTCCGCTTTCGTTTTTGACCGCAAGCTTCGGCAGCCTTCTTCATCTCAACACGAAATGAGACGCGCCTGCATTTACAACCGGGCGCTTCTACGGCGTCCGTTGATTCAAAGCTTGGTAGGTCGTGCGTAGTGATATGCAGAGCAATGGTCGCTTACGGTAGGCCCCTAAGTTTCCTTAATACAGTTTCGGGAGCAGGGGAAGTACAGGGAAGGTGGTAGGTGCACTAGTCTGGTGGTCCGCTTGCCAGCTTAAATACTAGATCTTTACGACAGGCTATTGGAACCGTCAGCGGTTTGCAATTGACAAATCATTGATCTACAAGGTAGCCTTACGAAGCATTAATTATACATGCTATAGCTAATTAAGAGGAACATTCCGTCCATAAAGCTCGGTTAGCCAGTCATTACCTGCCATTGAAACAGCAGAATTAGCACGACGGACAAGGAGAGGCCAGGAGCTTTAAAAGACAGGAGAAACGTTGGCTTATCTACATCTAGAAGACTACCTATCCTTCTTCAAGGTTGGCGGCTTTTACGAGCCACCTCCATATTTTTTGGTCCGCCACAAAGCCTTCACTCATGCTTGAAACCATTGTAAGCTTTCTTGACAAAGCCTGCCTCTTCAGCCTGGTTGCTAAAAGCTGGATGAAATTAAGCAGAAGAATCTTCCAGTCCCAGAATGTTGAGTGCAGAGAAGGCTTGAATCGGTCGCAAAACTTGTGCGGGACAATGGGACTGTGCCAGTCCGACGGATCACTCTTTGACAGCTTCTTGATGATATTGATGAAGAGCTTCGCGAGCAACGACGATGGTCAAGGTTACAGAGGTAGGATCGCGCCACCTTGAATTTTTGCACAATGTCGTTTAGTGGTTTACTCTTACTGTTCGAGGAGCAATTTAGCTGACTTATGAACAATACGCGGGAGTATCTAGAGTCTCAATCTCTTCCTCCTGGCTGAATTGCACGAGAACAGATAAGGAACGTTCTGGCAAGGACATCAAGGCAAGCAAATACAAGATCTTTCCTGAAAAGTCAGTTCATTACTGTTTTTCGCATAGATGCAGCCATTGATCAATCTCTAGGCTATCATATCATTAGCGCTGGTCTCAATGGCGCCATCCTCAGCCATGGTCCCCTGACTGTTGCGTCACAAGTCTTTGTTCGCTGTGAGATAACGCTAAGAAAAAAGGCAGCTAAGTGGTGATGTTTAATGGAGTCGAAGAAACACTCACCAGCGAAGCAAAGACTTAGATCCCGATCATAAGCTGCACCCTCATTTTTGGGCAAATTGAGGACGTCAAAAGCTGAGACATTACCCTTTCTGTCCCTGCACATACCAGACGTCTTTCCTTTTTATCTTGGAGCAATACAGTACAAGCAGTCTATAATTAAACGAATTGTTCCCTGGAAGACACAGAAATCAGATAAATCCTCGACGTGAAGAGAGTAAAGCCGCCATCTAAATCTCAAATAGAATCATATTTGGTGAAGCAAGTTTTAAGCAGGCTCAGGTCATCGAATTCTCTGCCTGGATGGCAGCAGTGGATACTAGATCTCAGCGCACTGCACAGAGCTTTTCGTAACAAAATCACGCAACGACCGCTGACTCAGCCGTCCTGCTGCGGGAACGTTTGGCCAATCAGGAGCGTTCGGCGAGACCATGATCCGTGCCATGAGCTTACCTAAGTCTTCGAAGTAAACAAACACCCACGCCTCAGAATATTTAATATCATTCAACAATACAGCTGCATCATGGCCCAACAGTCACCGGATTACAGACAACTTTTCCAAGAAGAGCAGAGGAAGCGCCAAGAAGCAGAGCGTGCCCAAGAAGACGAACAACGGAAGCGTCAAGAAGCAGAGCGCGCCCAGAAAGACGAACAACGGAAGCGTCAAGAAGCAGAGCGCGCGCAACAAAAGGGTGAAGAGAAAACCCGCAAAACAACATTATCCGAGTTCCTCGACGCTTGCCATGTCCACCTCCACTCCGGTCTTACTGTTCAAAGGGACACGACATTGTCAACAAAGGGCGACCCTGTCAATGCTAATGACAAGATACGTCCTGACCGGATCCTCGCATGGGACGATTTTCCTACATCGCAGGAGGCCATCTGGAAGGACCTTCAGCGATCAAACTTCATGCATGAACGGCACTTCACGTCGCTACACACCTTGGAAGAGTCTGGGGAGGCTATCCGTCAGAGAATGATGAGTTCTGAGCTAGACTTGAATCACTTCGAGCGCTCGACTGTTGAGGACCACATCGCATTGATCATCAAACAAATTTACAACAGCCCGTTGCTTCGAGAGAGATTTTGCCTGAAGGGTTCAGTGAGGTTCGAAAACCATGGCAATACTCTCAGCCCGGAACGAGAGATGGAGGAAAACATGCAACACCTGAGCATCTCTGGGAGAAGGCGGTCTCCTCGTCTCCTGGCCCAGCTTGCAAAGCCGTCAGAATCGTCCGCGTCGGAGCCGATGGCTGGAGCAATCACCGGAGCAGCAAAGGCTACACGTCCTCGTGCGGATCAATTCTGCGTGTACAACATTTCCAGTGAGACCGAGGATACGGAATATCGCATCGCCGCCTTCATTATTGAATACAAGGCCCCTCACAAGCTACATCTCGGCTGCATATATGAGGGTCTCAAAGACATGAACCTGGAGGAGGTGGTTCGCTGCAACGAAACCGATGGCCCGCAGGATCACTTTCGCCGCCTGGTCGCCGCAGCCATCACTCAAGCCTTCTCCTACATGGTCCGCGCTGGATTGGAGTATGGGTACGTCTGCACCGGTGAAGCATTCATTTTCCTGCGGGTGCCCGATAACCCGGAAACTGTCTATTACTTTCTATCCGTCCCTGAGGGTGACGTGGGAGAGACGACAGGAATGGCATCAGATGCAAATGGGCAAAATCGATTACACCTGACTGCGGTGGGACAAGTGCTGGCGTTCACCCTTCAAGCGCTGAAGAGGCCGCCTCGAAGCCAGAGCTGGCAGGCCAACGCGATGGCTCGGCTGAAGACCTGGGAGGTGGTCTACGATGAGCTATTGGATAAGATCTCCACCGGTGACATACCTTCTTCGGAGTACCGGCCTCCTCGGCAGAGCACCTTTCTTCGTGTTTCGCCTATCCGGCTCCGATCGAGAGCAGCTTCGACCGCCTCTCCGGGCTGTCGGCCACCAGCAGATGAGCGCCATTACAGTGATAACGAATTTGATCCAGATTCAGATACTCCAAGTCGAACATATCGGCAGCGTCCAACTCAGGCCCCCACGCAAGCGCTGGACCCGGTCAGCAAGGCACCATCCGGCCAAAGTTTCCGCCCCGGAGGCAAGAATGTACAGTATTGTACCCAAAAATGTCTTCGTGGGTTGGTGGAAGGAGGTTCGCTTGACAAGATGTGCCCAAACGCGCTGGACCACGGAGAGAGCCATCATCAGATCGACAAGCCTACTTTCCTCAACCTGATACGTCAGCAACTCTCTAAAAGCCTAGATATCGATTGCAAGCCTACCGGCTTGCACGGAGCGCGCGGGGCTCTGTTCATTGTCAGGTTAACGTCACACGGGTACATCCTGGCTGCTAAATGCACCACCATTGACTTCGTTGCTCATCTCAAGCGGGAAGCCGTCATCTATGAGCGCCTTCGTCCGATCCACGGGACTCACGTGCCGGTGTATCTGGGAAACGTCGATCTTGACCATCCATATGTGTATGATGGCATTGCTGAGATCGTCCACATGATGTTCATTGGTTTTGGAGGACAACCCATCTCTCGGCACATTAACTCAGCCAACAGTGTGCAAATAACCCAACAGTTTGAGCGCTCGGTTCAGGCAATTCATCAGCTCAGAGTGCTGCACCGAGATATGATGCCTCGTAACATACTTTGGAATGCGAAGCTTGGTCAGATGATGATCATTGATTTTGATAGAGCGAAGATTCAGGAATCGCGGGCTATCCTTGGTGCGATCTCACCGAACCGAAAGAGAAAGTGGGCGACTGCACTGAAGGAGCAGCCGGACGATGTGTTCATGCGAGAGATACGGCGGGCAATGATTGAACTCCGCGGAACATGAGATAAATCGTCGCTACTTCACCGTCGCCATTGTGAATGAGATCTCAACGACTCGGAGGCTTTACAGTAGTTCACCAAATGAGCTCGCCAAACATTCCAATCAGTCTACGCTCTTGAGATCTGTAAACGAGCGATGTTTTATCGATTTCGAACACGCTACATACACTGACGGAGACAAAGGATTCGTGTGGCCAAAGACAAACGAGCGCTGCAAGAGATGTCACCAAATAAGAAGCGAAAACGAATCGAGGCTTTGAGTGGAGGATGCAGGGTCAAAGAGAGTCTCCAACGATAGCCCGGAATAGCTGCGTCTCTTGAAAGAATTTACTGATCACTTCAACCCGGGTCGTGCTCTTGGTGTCGACAACAAGGCTCGAGGCCCGTGACAAATTTGTATTGACCGCGATGAAAAGGATGATCGACTCCGAGCTTGACTGCGATAGGTTGAGAAATGCTATCTAAAGGAGCAATGTCCCTATCTGGCGCCGAGATGCGGCCAGGCACCACGAGTATGCCTTGAACAAAGCCACCCAAACAGACGCTGACGTGGCTTCCCCTGGACGCGGGTATAAGTAGCCAGTGGATCCCCTGAGACACCCGTCGCTCACCAACGTCTCTTTCTATACCGTCCCTCGTCTTGGTGATAGCATTGTAGCAACATGACCTCCAAAGCCATTGATATCCAGAACTGGAACACAGGCTTGGATCAGTTCAGCCTGACTTTCTCTCTTAGCGACAACAACACCATATTCCCTGGTCATCAAGGCGTTGTCTGTGTCTCCTTGAGGGAGATTTCATCCATACCGGGCGCGAGCGTACAATCATACCCAGACCTGCCGGAGTCTGCTGAGTCGGAAACATTGCCAGGCTCAGCTGAATCCCAGGCGCTAAAGCATACCACCGGACTTGAAAGGACCGAAGATATCGAATCAGCTGACGCGACGGTTTCGAGGCCCCATCAAGGATCGGACGTACCAACCAAGCAAGTCGAGGCAACGCATCTGTCAGGGATGGTCGAGTCGAGTGACCTGAGCCCGAGAACACCACACCACGAGGAGAATGCGGATGTGACAGAAGAGATGCAGCCTGAGAATCTCGGGCCAGCCGTACGCCTTGCAGGCAATCATGCAGCAATCGAGCGGCTCGATCTAACCACATCTTTAGATACAACGACACCATCCTCGACAAGCGATCAGCGAGCGGTGGAGCCAGTAATTCCTGAAACACAGGAAGAGGCAGGCCTGGAGATGAGAGAAGGGCAGGTCGACGGGATGACTCCTGAGCAACCAGATCATCTACTCATTGAAGGGACGCACGGTATGACTGTCAAACACGAGTGAAATATTAATTGAGTTGTAAGTAGAAAGTTTTCTTTCATGCCCTTCGACCTTTCAAGACGATTAAGTTTCATCTAGTGTCATCTCAAATTCTTTGCGATACCATCACCTGCAGGAAATCTCAGAGAACGTGAGACTTGAATCATGTGCTATCCTCGTATTTATCCACATCAATAATCCTGTTGCATGCGAAATAAAAGCCGCGATTGTGTATCAATGATTAAAACTATCATTCACCTCTGGCAGGACTAATAACTATAATGAGGCCAGAGGATATTTCAACGCAGAATTTCGAGGCTACACAGCAGTGAAAGGAGGCCATGATGCAGCTAAAAAGGCCTACGAAGAACATGTCGAGAGCAAGCAGCCGGAAAGCGTGGTCCCTAGTGATCAGGAAGATGAGAACGAGAAGCAAACCGCAGTGATCACTTCAGAAGAAGAATAAGAGTAGCAATATTAACCTTTACAAGCTATTTCAAAGATGATTGAGTCGACGTATGATATTCAATTTGTTAGATATGGGATGATGCTCAAAACGTAACATGTTTCAAAGGTTCGGTTTCGGGGGTAGGTATGAGAGCTCATTTTCTATCAAGAAATTAGGTCTGCTTTCGTACTTCTGACACAAAGACTCGAGTATTAAAAAGCTCCCATGGGCTGAAGCTGAACTTGAAGGTCCTACTTACAACGTACGCCCCGTCGTTTACCCCTCGAGTGACCCTAAGTGAGCAAGGAAATGAAACAGCGTTCCTATAGCTTCCCATCACGAACCCATTGCGGAATATCCGCCTCTTTGACCGTTCTCTCATTCCCATTCTCATCACGTGCTTTGTCGTTGTAATCACAAGCACTCGTTGCGCATTGATGCACAAGTTCTCTAGAATGTGACGGAGCAGTCCGTCCAACGCCAAACCGAGATGGTCTTCCGCAATAGCATGAAGGGTTATCCTCAAAAATCCCGCGATCATCGTCGAAACAATAGAAGCCGCGGTGCCCTTGGACCGTACATTTGTAGTACGGACGACCCGCATTTCCAAGTTTAGTGTTTGCGTTGTCGGTGGTGGCACGAGTCGTCGGGACTTTGCAGTCACGGCATTGAGGTGGTCCGGTGAAATAAGGGATGCTCGACATGGCTATGGAGATATTAGGAAAGGTGAATTTCTCGCAACTCTAAAACAGAAATTCACTTGGATTCCCTCCTGACAATGACCCTCACGCGCTCTCTTGGGACTCACTGTCAAGCTCTGCAGATAATGGTGTCGTGGAGAGTTGGGGTTTCTTTGAGGTAGACGTTTTGAACATTGTCTCGAACCCCGCTTTTTCACACTACCACCCACACACCTGGACATCTACATAGCTCTTCTATGCACGTGCGTGTTGGGGCTCCAGGGGGGATTGCGCTAAGCCCACAATATTTCCCAATCACTCGCGCTGTCATTCTGCTTGCTTCTATGTCTTATACAATACACGTCAGACACCGAGCATACCGACCGACAACGCTAATGATTTGGGCAGAAAGCTATACGCGCCATGGCGAACATTACCTCTCCAGAGAGAGCCTCTCGAAGTGAGTGACGACGAAACCAGTAACAGACAGAGAGGAGCGACGAGAGGTATAAACCAGAGCGCTTGTTATGGTGGAGGATGAGATCAACGGGTCAGTCGGGTCAATTAAAACACCAGGGCACAGTCGGCGATTCAGTCGCTGGGGAAGCATTGGACGCTGGGAGGAAGGCGTCATTCTCTCCGCGGCCAACGCCTCAACCTGTCATACTTGCTGTATGCATCAGCTGATGGGGCTCGCTAAACTGCAAGCAGCCATGGTCAGTAGCTGGCAGCACTTCAACAGGCAAGCAGTCGGCGTTAAGCTCGAGGCGCCTAGGCGACTGCAGTCTTCTGGCCCTATCAGAAGTGGAAACTTATATCACGAGCAGGAAGTTTCTGAATGTTCCATCTTCAGCCTTCTTGCTGTTTGAAGAGTATTATGCCGATTGTGATCCCATTTTGCTACCTATACGACCTCATACTCAATAATCACCATATCCAGCATCATAGAAGCTACCATGCTCTACCCTCATATGACCGTATGTCTCCGAACCCATATTGAAAACTCTCATACAGACCCAGCAGATATGTGCTCCACATTTGCACTCAATGTGATTGCAGCCTTCCGACTTCTGAATCGGGAACGTACACTCTGGGCAATCATTCACACCATTCTTCTTCTTCCACTCCTCGAAAGCGTCGTCGCCAAGTCCAGCACTTTTGTATTGGTCGCACGTGAGGCCTTCATGGTTGATGGCTCTGCATTTAGTGCAGATTAAGGTGAGACACGTGGAACAGGTATAGATTTTGGCATCATCGGACACTTCGTACACCTGATCGCAACCCGCAGTTGGACAGTACTGATAGCTGCCTGGATGTGTACGGATGTAACGCGTGAAGGACCTCTCGAGCAGTTTGTCAAGTTGATCCCGAGTCAAAGCAGATTCTAGCTCAACAAACGAGATGACAGCTTGACAGCTTCCCGAAGAGCCCAGGCATCTAATGGGAATATTTTCGTCAACAACCGAGAGGCACTGGTCTACAAAGCATTCCCTATCATACACGTGCCCGCACGGAGTTTTGTACGCTTCCGTTATATCACACCAACATACCACGCAGGTGAAGTACTCCTCAACATGGCTTCTGGTATCAGTCGCTTGACCGGATTCTTCCCGGAGAACAGCTCGTGCCCAATCGGCATCGTCATATGATCCATGTATGGTAATTGTTTTTGGGCTCGTCATAACGTTGAGACGAGCGGCGGTCTTCCCAAGCCTTTCAATGATTTTTCGATACCCGGCCTGATGTGCTGCTTCTGGAACCTTACCATCCAAATCAATGTTGAACGTGGAGGCCGCTAGATCATCAACGGCCTTCAAGAGAGCAGATTCAACGATAGCCTTATCTTCTTTATTTCCGTACAAGGTCAAGATACGTTTCCTGGCGTTGCGATAGATGAAGACATTGTGTTGCTTTCCCAGGTCATTCAAATATGCCATTCCCTCTGGTTTCAGGAAGAGTTCATGCCAGATAAGGTCTTTGCCTCCTCTTGCCGTATGCCCATTCAGAATCTTCTCTACTGCCGCTTTGGCCTTCACTACCTCTTGTGCCGTGTCGGAGATAATATGAAGGGTGGTGAATCGGTGAGTTTTATCGGCCGATGGATAGGATTTGATTTCTAAGTAATTGTTCGACCGAAAGCTCCGCTGTATATTTACAAGTTCCGACGAGATCGCAGAATGCATTGAAGACAATATCGAAAATTTCGCCTTGACCAAATGCGAGAGCAAAATCTTGGAGCCGCCCAGCTGAGGAAGCTTATAACCGTTGAACTCCGTGATTGCTTTTGCGGCTTGCTCCATTGTTGAGAATGTTGCGGTTGCCTTACTCTGGGCGCTTTTTGTACTCGAAGACATAGTCCAGGACTCAATATTTCCAGTGGAAGATAAGAGACGCTGTATTGCTTGGCCGATTGCCTCGCTGCTGGAAGAGTAGGAGCTCTCTCCGAAGGTCACGATTAGATGCTGACGTCCGCAAGCCTCTTTCAACATCTTGGAGGTTGTTGATACGTCCAGATTGCCTATTTTGACGTAGCATTGCCACGGCTTAGCCTTCTTATTGACGGCCGTCTTACAGTTCAGTGTTCTGTTCAGGACTTTAGTCTGGCCCAATTTCTGCGCAGCTTCCTCCATGGACTGCGACGACGTGAACTCGAGGGTTGCAATCTTCGAGGGCTGGTACCATGAACAACTGACATTGCACATTTGTAGACGAGCAGTCGAGGCCGCAGCAGGTTTAACGCTGATGACGTTCCCACCAGCACCGAATCTCACGAGAGCTCCACCTAGATCTCTGGCGTTTGACTCGGTAGCCTTTAAAAGCTCTGCTTTTGGTACGTCTTGGCTGTATTGGTCGGACTTTGGTTCGAAGTGATCCTTTCTTGCCTGCGGTGGGATATAGTCATGCGCTTTCTCTTTTTCACCTGTGGTGTCATGCTGAAAGCGACACTTATCGCCATTCCTACATCCCCCAATCCTGAAATAGCGACAGCTGATTTCAGCCAAAGGATCAGCGAAAGCGAACAAAGGTGTTGTAGCAGATCCTGTGGGGCTAATGTTAGTGGTTCTATAAGTTGGCGGTAGAATTGGCGGGCGCATGGTTGAATCAAGCTGCTCCTGGCTTCCTAGCTGAACATGCTGAAAGTAGCATTGAGCACCCCTTCCGCAGCCATTCGTGCTAGAGAAGAATTTGCAGACAGGCATTAATATAGGACGGTGTGATAAACAAGACCTGAGGTTATCGTCGTAGCTTGACATTCCCAACACCCGCAGTCAGATGGCTCACGGAAAACCAGGGTTGACTCGGAAAGAAGGCTCGGTTCTTACCGCGCCCGGGAAATCATTTACGCAGGGACTAATATGAAGCTACATTCTGATCCGCTTCCCTCTGTTTCTTTGAATCTTATGGTACTCCCTGCCTGGATCAGGTTCAGAGTGGTACATTTAATATTTATCAGGCCTTTAAGCATACGCGCTCGTCTACTCAGCAACCAAACCTACTGGCTTAAGCATGGCCTCTGCAGACGAGCAGTTGAAGCGATTGACGGACCCATCTTTGCTCGACAAGATCGACGGCCTACGTGAACTAAACATCAGTGAATACATTCCTTTGCCCCAGGTGAGTAGCTCAGCCATTGAGTACGTGGATGCCGGCTGATACAAGTCTCGTGAAAGCTTGTGGTTGTGGGTGATCAGTCGAGTGGCAAATCTTCGGTTTTAGAAGGTCTCACAGACCTCCCTTTCCCACGCGACAATGGCCTCTGCACTCGTTTCGCGACGCAGATTACCTTCCGTCGAGCCGAGAAGTCTAGTATCACGGTCTCGATCATCCCTTCACCTGCAGCGGATTCCAAAACGAAAGAAAAGCTCAGGGCTTTCAAGATTGATCACCTAACTTTACTCTCGGGCGACGAGTTCATCAGAGTACTTTCAAAGGTCAGACCAGCCTGCGTATACGTGCTGTAAGGAAATTGATAATTGCAGAATAGGCATGTGATGCTATGGGCATTCCAGCACCGGGTCAATCCCTGGCGCCTGGGCTGTCTACCTTCAGCGACGACATCCTCAAGATCGAACTAAGCGGCCCATCGAGACAGCATCTGAGCATTATCGATGTCCCTGGCATCTTCAGAACTCCCACCTACGGGGTCACGACCAAAGAAGACATGACTCTCGTACAAAGCATGGTCAAATCATACATCAAGGACTCCCGCACCATTATTTTAGCAGTCATTCCAGCTCCCGTGGACATCGCAACGCAAGAGATTCTCAGCATGGCCGAAGAAGTTGATCCACGGGGTCAGCGGACTCTGGGTGTCCTCACAAAGCCGGATCTCGTAGATCGAGGTGGCGAGGAGCACGTCATGGATCTGGTGCGTGGGACTAAGAACAAGCTCAACCTGGGTTATTGCATGGTTCGGAATCGAGGCCAGCAAGACAAGTCTCTGTCGACTACCGATCGTCACGAGAAAGAGAAGCAGTTTTTCAACACCGCGCCGTGGTCAACACTTGATAGAGAGCGTGTCGGCATCCCGGCTCTCCAGGATCGACTGCGCGAGCTGCTCGTCGATATCACCCGTCGAGAATTCCCCAATGTGAAACATGAGGTAGATAAGAGGCTCTTAGATTGTGAACACAAGCTCAAGTCTTTGGGACCAGCCCGAGAGACCGATGATCAACAACGAACTTTTTTGCTAGACCTTGCTGCCAAATTCCAAGAGATAACCTCTCACGCTCTCGATGCCTATTACGGTCGGAGCTCGCTGTTTGGAGATAATCCTTCACTTCGATTGGCTACACGAATTGTTGATCTTAATACCGCCTTCTCAGATGATATGTGGCTGAAAGGTCACACTATGCATTTCAGCAAATTCACAACGAGAAATGGCAATGAGCCAGCTACTGAGCCGCCCGATGATACGATCGACGAATCTCCGGACGACGTGGACCAAGCTGCCACCGTGGACACCTCGTATTCAACAAGTGAGACGGGTGAACCTGAGGATCCAAAATTTCCCGAACTTTCGGACGTGATCCAAGGCCCTTGGCGCTGCCCTGCTCCCCAGCCAGATGACATTTTCAACTGGATTGAGTCAGCGTACCGAACGTCAAGAGGGTTCGAACTCGGTACTTTCGATCCATCTCTTCTTCCAATTATCTTCCAAGAACAATCAAAAAAATGGGACGGCCTCGCCCTCGCCTACATTAGCAATGTCATTGGAGCTGTCCACACCTTCACAAATGATCTTCTGTCAGCCCTCTGCCCAGATCGGCGCGTCCGGTCAAACCTATGGACACTCATTACCGACGAGCTCTTGGAACGATATGAGAAAGCAATGTGTCACACGCACTTCATACTCCGTGTAGAGCGTAAAGGCACCCCATTGACCACCAACCACTATTTCAACGACAATCTACAAAAAGCTCGAGTCGAGAGATTGAAGAGTGCCCTGAAAGGTCAAGCTGTCGTGGTCAAGTTTGGCAACGAACAGCGAGATATGGTGAAGATGGATGCAATCGTTTCCTCTGTCCAAATGGGCAACATAGAGCACACGGTGGAAGACATCCACGCAATTTTGAAATCATATTACAAAGTCGCTCGTAAGCGCTTCGTTGACGTGGTATGCATGCAGGCAGCAGACCACTTCCTCGTCACCGGTTCCGAGAGTCCTCTGAGGTTGTTTACACCCTCCTTCGTACATCGCTTGAGTTTGGATAGTCTGAATTTGATTGCTGGAGAGGATGTCGTTTCGAAGAGGACAAGGAATGTCTTGGTACACGAAATAAAATGTCTGAAAGCTGGGAAGAAATTGCTCAAAGGCTGAATGGCAACACTTGTCAGTGATCAGCTAATGATAGCCAACAACGGATCACGGAATAGCAGGCACGGATCTCTAAGGTTTTAGCCCGTAATATGCAAGTCTAAAAGCTGGAGGATTAAAGTTGTGGAGATCAGTGGAATTATGCATTGACTTTGCTACAATACACCACGGCTCATGGTGTAGCTATTAAGCCTAAAAGGCACTAGTGCTACTTTTACGTAATCTCGCATCCTGCAGTCAAGTAAAGCCCGTACATATCGTCGGCTACGGCAGTCCTGCGCAATTTCTATCAAACGTATTGTTGTCTCCTATGTCATCCATCCTGAACTGCAACTCAAGGTTGTGTTCGACCATTGTAGCGTCTCGCTAATTCGAGAAAGACAGTCGCAGGCGTAAAGAGGAAGGATGTCTAAAATCATATCAAAGAAGTACAATGCACGTTGACATAGATTGTCTGCAAACGTTTGCTCCAATCCAGCCGCGTCAATGTTCCAATGCAAGGAGGGCGCTCCCAGCGTTACTGAATAGAGTTGTGGGAAACCGTTCAAACCCCCTTACTGCCGCCTCTACTTCGGTAGGGCCCTTAAATATCGTTAGGAGGGTGGAGCAGGGCAAGGGTGGAAGCCGGGGAGGTGGTAGGTCAACACCCCAGTCCCGCCCCCTGCCTTCGAAATTGTGCTAACGATATTTAAGGGCCCTACCGAAGTAAGCAGTTACCCGTTCTTGGACCAACCATGGCTTATGTCGCATTAGGTGACACGTAGTTCGGGAAGTGGCCATGCTCACAGGTCACAAAGTTAATTAGTCATCCAAAATATCCGAAACGTTTCGCCATCGCGTCGCAAACCGTTCTCCTCCATCAACCTCCAGGTACTGACTACCAATCATGGTCGATCTCTCTCATGACGAGCTAGGAATCATCGAAACCTACTGTATCAATGACGGACTACATAGCTTTCGTGCAACGTTCAATACGACGTTTCCAGATACAAACGCTGCAGAGCTGGGGTCGCGACTACTCTCACACGATGGTAAGCCTCAACTCTAAGCTTTTAAATGCATTGCTAATGGATTTCCAGGTAAATACATAGTCCTCAAACTCATTGTCGCGTTGCAAAACCTCACAGCAGCTCTATTTCTTCGTTCGCGAATTGGGAATGGACCTCTCATTGGCGACATTTCGAGCCTAATTGTCCAAATCACCTCAAACACGCTGAAGATCGAATATATCGCCCACCTCATGAAGCTTGTTCTCACAAAGGCAGAAGATGCGGAGATATGGACAGCTATATTCGACCTCGTCGCGCGCACAAAACCCATACTGCAACCGACAACTCCTCCCCCATCCCAGCCATCATTTACATCATCGTTCCAGCAGACCCCTTGGTCCTTCAACACGGGCAATTTCGCAGACACATCCGAGCACAGAAATCAGGTCGATGACGCACTGAAAGAAGAACTCCTCCCAAGCCTCCGACTCGATATCCCTGACCTCGTCCACGCCGTCTTCGGGCAGGTCCCGCGACTTGATGAGCTGGCAGAGGAGGTGTTCGATACATGCCGGGAAGGAGATGCACCACTCTACATAC